>BNJV01000175.1_pt1 | contig 48190 bp, 85 predicted proteins | sample 8540591 | NCBI WGS metagenome assembly BNJV01 (sample SAMD00202457, study PRJDB9452) | human saliva metagenome | host: Homo sapiens | reverse complement strand
CGTTAATGAAGCACCGATAAAGTCCGGTGATATCTCTTGACGATGTTTTTCCGATCTTGGCTGCAATCCTTCACAGAACATTACTCTTCGTTCAGGGCATCCATCCCAGACGTATCCTGCCATAACATGACTTCCTGTTCAACCCATTTCCCTCATCCAGCATCATGCGAATAAGGCGATGCCACGTGGAAAAATCTTTCTGCTCGAGTAACCCCGAAAGACGCTTTTTCTCTGCGCATGGGTGAGGCTCTGTGCAAATGGTAAATATGCACGAAATGTCTCTACGTCCATGCGATATTGGCTGAGCGCCGGAAAATACCGTCTTCGCAGGAATTCAAAGATACGGATACCTCCGTAATCGATGTCTCCCCAGTGGCGTATATGGAAAGTCCGATGGAGGGAGGCAATTTTCAAAAGAAGAGCTTGTACCGTACGGTTTGGGAATCCTGCCGTATAGATGAGGAGGTGATTGGTATCTACCATTCGTGTCAGAGTTTCTGCATTTGTCAGATTCTCAATGGTCAGAATTTCAGGGGGAAGCACATCTATTTTTCAGGGCAGTGATTGTATCGTAGGTAAGCATCAATCCACCCGGAAAAATCTGCGAGAAAAATATCGTCGATCACCAAGCAAAAAGTTAGATTTCCTGCGATCCACACCTTTCCTTGCGTCACGGCAATCCCTGCTGCATCCAAATACTCTGCGGCCGACGCACATGGTTCATCGACAAATCGACGTAAGAGACGGAGCAACGGAGGCTCTATGTGTTGTTCAAAATACTTGCTGTTGTGGAAAATACGCTGGCTAAACACACGTTTTTGGGATGGCACCTCGCCTTCGGCTGGAAAGAGCAAGGATAGCGCGTATCAAATTCGCGTAAAGAAGCTGTTCTTTTGGGTAGGATCGCGGGAATCACATTATCTGCAAGTGATTCCATCATCGCGGCAAAAATTCTGCACCCATGGCGTACGTATATTTGCAAGAGCGAAAAAGCTTTGTCTGATACTCTTTCACGCGGATCAAAGGCATGACTTTCCCCATCCGTTGATACAGAGTAGAAACATTTGCGGAAAGAAGGATGCGCTCTATCCGTCCTGCCCCATGGCGTTCCCAGACGACGACAATCAGTCTTTGACGCTCAAGTTCACACGCTGCTGCGATGAATCGCTTCCCGCTTATCGACATCCATTTCATCGGTATAGTCAGCGGAAAGTGCGGATTTTCAGGATACGAAACTGTGGACGACGCCCCCTGCTCCCCAACTGCTGCTTTTACTATTTTCGTACTTTTTCCAATAAGATTGTTAGAATAATATCCTCATAGTGCATCTGCAGAGGCATCAGCTCCATGATTCAGTCCTTTCTCCCACGTTGCTACATCCCCCACTCGTCAGTAAAGCAATGATTTCCCACATTGGTGACAATAATTGACTGATCCATCAGTGGGGCGATTGCTGCCAACTTCTCATCGGGAACAGCAACAATCAGCTGCATTTTCATCCGTTTTTATCAGTTCGATGCATGATTTAATGCGTTCTTCATCCATCTTGTTGAATGCTTCATCAAAGACCGTCAAGCGTATTGTTTTTATCATTGTAAATCTGTTGAAAAGCGGCGAGAATTGCAATGTAAAAAGGAGTCTGCGTCTCTCCGCCCGACGTTTGCCGGAGGACTCTCGAGTAAAGATAACTCTGACCCGCCGTATCTGTGATACGAATGTCATAGTCCAGATATCGCCGATAATCTGAAAACTCTTCCTGCTCCTCAGGTGTTCCTTTGACCAGCTTGTCAAACAGCTCCATTGCCTGTTCGTTTGCCGTTGTGTCCGCATCGGCAAAGAGCCCGCCCGCCGTTTCCCAATCCGCCATCATCACTGCATCATAGAACGGCTTGTACTTCGCACTCTGGCGTAACAAGAAAGCTGTATTTATCCTTGTGGAACTGAAACTGATTCAAGGCATAGTTCAACTCACGAAATTCATAACGTGCGCTTTCAATCGCCTCACGCATACTGAAGATGAAATGAGCCTTAAACTCCATCTCCGACTGAGCGAGAGCCTCACGTGCCTTCTCCTCAAAGGAAGGGATATCCGTCCCAGACAGTCGCTCAAGGATCTCTGTGTAATAACTGTGATCCGGATCATAGACATGTCCTGTATCTCCGTGCGCGAGCCCATAATGCTCTCGCGCAACAAGAAGTTTTTGCCACATGTTGTCACGCCGGGTCTCATTCCCTCGACGGCTGATTTCATAGCTCTGCAAACGTTCCTCCATGCTCCGTCCTCCACGTGCTTCCTGCATGAGCGAAGCGAGGCGCGCTTCTGCACCAGTACAGAGCTCAGGATAAGTCTCCCGCCATGATTCGACGGCCCTCTGCCGCAGCAGCTGTCGTACGCTCTAGGATTGGTATAGACCGTTCTGCTTGATCTAGCTCGGATTCAGCGTGTGCCCTGTGCCCGCATCGTCTCTGCGCAATCATGCGCCGCCTCTTCGGCGCGTCGTTTGATTCCTCATAGACAGATTTCAGGCGCACTGCCTCACTGAGATCCATCGCATTCAATTCTCCGGAAATGCGCTCAAGGTCTGCTTTGCAGGCGTCAAGTTCGGCAAGAACGTTCATTCTCTTCGCAGTGTTTGCGTATCGATGCAGCGGCTCGCGAAGAACGGAGGAGATCCGCTTCATGTACCCCGCCTCTTCAGCAAGTACGACTAGGCGCTGCCGTACTTCTGCAAGTTCTCGCTCACGAATTTCAAGCTGGCGGTCTATAGCGCCTGCACCGATGTATGGAATCTCGTAGAACCGTCGTGGTATCTGACGCGCCACCAGGCCCTTGTAGGACATACAGCTTTTTGTCGCCGCGCTTCATACCTGAGCATATCCTGCTCATTGTCCGCCTGCATCACGTTTCCAAGCAGGTGGTCGATACACGCCTGTGCGAGGGGATTCTGCGTCAGCAGGAGTGCGGCGAGGGATTTGTTTTCCTGTTGGCCGAGATACTTTTTCCGCCTCCGTATTCACAAGACCGACGCCCTCAATATTGCGTTCTCTTTTTCTGTTTCATAGATGTGCAGTGCTTCGCGAAAAATTTTCGTTCCACGAGGAGGTCAAATCGCCGGGTATTCAGATACCCCTCCAACGTATTACGCCATTCTTCGTCCAAAAATCTCAATCTCCTCACAGAGCACATAGACCTTAGAGCGACCCGCAAGACGCTCTTCGCTAAAGCCTTAAGACGCATCATCTCCGGGCGATATCTGCGTTGCCTCCGTTTCAGACCTTCAATCTCCGAGCACAGTTCCTCCTGCCGCTGGACAGCTGCACTCTGTGCCTGCTCCAAGAGAAGGTTGCCGCGCTGCCATAGATCGCTGACAGCAGCAAGTTTTTCGCCGCCCGCCTTCAGCTGCTCCTGGATCTGTTCGATTTGTGTTGTCTGGATGGTATCTTCTGCCGCATATTTGAGTGTCCGCGCGAGCTCCTCCAACGCCTGCGGCATTCCCTCCGGCAGGCGAAAGAACTCTCTGCGGGTATGCGCCGAGTGCGGATACTTCCTCGAACTCACACATGAGTTCCTTACGCATGAGCTGTCGTGCGTCTGTGAGCGAACGGTATTTTTCCACCCGTTCCTTTTGTGTCTCCAGCAGCTCATCCCGTCTGCGCTTTTCGTCATTTCTCTGCCATGCAGCATACGCCTCCTGCTGTTCCTGGTTTCTGCGTTTTGAGAGGCGTTCCTGTGCATGCAGTTTCGTCTGTAAATCGTCCAATCGATCACGACAGGTCTGTCTCTGCCGGCGTCCTACAGCCAGTTTCTCGTCGGCGTTCTTATGCCGAAAAAAGACAGCAATACGAATTCCCTGTTCATACGCCGTATCCCGCAATTTACAGTAGGTATCGTAGTGATCTTTCAGCATCTCCAGTTCATGCTTTGAGCACGCAGATCCTGCAGATCACGCTCGAATTTCTGATAGGAATAGAACACCTCGCGCAGAATATCCAGCTTCAAATCGCGGGGAAGAAGGACATATTCATAGATAAAATCGCGCACCTGGTCGATGGGGCGGAAGGCGATCGCACGAGAGAACGCCGGCAAGAAACGCGAGGACAGCTGCCCCAGCCGGTTCATCAAGCGTTTCTGCCATTGTTTCTTTCCCGTCTCAAACACACTGCTGCCGTGCGCATACCTGCGATGAAATGTCTCCTGCGTATAGAGTGTGCCGTCCGTATTGCGAAAGTCAAGATCCGAGAGCGTATACTGATCGATGAGAAAGAATTCCTCCTGCATCCTGTCATCATGAAAGACATCGACCACGTATCCGACAATGAAGGAGTTTTTCTTGATGTCATCATAAAACTCAAGTGCAATATAGGAGGTGAATTCGTCCGCACGCAGATACTGTATGCCCTCTGCCTTGATTTTGCCTCGCAGGTAGTGCAGCAGAGTTCTCCGTGCCTCCTGCGTCGCTGCAGCGTTGAAGCGCGTCTGTGTCTGACTTCCGATAAAGAGATACTGCAGTGCATCCAGCAATGTGGACTTACCTGCACCGCTGTGTCCTGACAGCATTGTTGCCGAGCCGAAGGCAATCTCTTCCTCATCAAAATAATGCCAGTTAATCACCTTCATTTTCCGCAGCGTCTTCATAGTCCTCCTCCTTCCTCTGTCGATAGATGTCAAGTCTGCTGTATAGGGTCCGAAAGTTCTTCCCCATCTACGGCAAGGGCGAGTGTATGGAAAAGGCGAATGCGTGACTCTTCGGAGAGATCCCGATCCAACACATCTGCGAGGCGATATTGCTTCGTGAGCTGGGTCAGGCGCTGTATCGCCGTTTTCTTGAGATCGGGCAGATGAAGTGCCAAATATTTGGCGCGGATCTCTGCGAGCGTCGTCATTGGAAACGCGCTCAGGTTTAGACTCGTCCGCTTTTTCCTCGTAGATGAGGCGCAGTACAAGCAGCCATATACTTTCCTCCATGGTCAGAGCCCGTCTGTGTGCCATGCCCGTGGAGAGCAGCCATACGATCTCATAGCGTTCGTCTACACGAAACTCCCAGCCGATGACCTGAAAGTACTCCGCAATCTCTTCCCGATAGCGACGTGCCGCAATATAAAGTGCAGTATCGTGTTCGCGTGTCAAAAAAATTGCACGACAACAATGCCTGTATGACACCCGAATACGAGTACGTTCTTCCTCGTTCAGCAGCTCAAGTTTCATTTTTATTTTCCCCTTGCGCCTGACGGTGCGGTTGCTGTATCGTACCGTATCTTGCTCTTCGATCTCCTTATTTTTTTACCCAGCCGGTACTTTGCCCAATCATCATATCCATAGAGATAAACGTAGAGCAGTTGGAGGAGATCCGAGATTCAGTTTCCCTCAGCAGCGCGAGCAATTCGTCAATCTCCATGGAACTCCGTTGCCCAAGAACATTCAAAATCCACGTTTCGATTTTCTGCCGTGATATACTGCGTGCGACGCGCTCCGCACTTTCGCGGCGTACACGCTCACGCAGTGTTTCGTCAATACTGCGTACGGGGGTGTCCGTATTTGGGCGCAGGACGCGTTTTTGCGTGGCACGTAACGTGATGACGGAAGAAGCATATTCGTTGTTTGCAGACGAAAAATACACGGCAGCTCATCAATATCCCGTCTCTGATCGCGTGCCTCAGCGACTGCCATGAGAATCCCCGCGATCATACTCTCCGTGCGAGCGCTTCCCTCCTGCTGCAAATAGAGTGCACGTTCATAGGATGCACGAACATATTGATTGTGCCGGCGGTCGATCTGCGCGAACATATCATCAAGCCCTCGATAGATTTCCTCGATTGCCTGAAGCGAGGCTTTCATCGCGATATTCTGCTGCATCCATCGAGTCGGCAAGCTGACGTCGCACAGCATCATCACAAAGTGAACGAAAACGCTCCTTATTCTGCCGTATGTCCTGCACCTCCTGCAGGATACGTATACGGTAGCGGGAAACATGATCCGAGGTCTTAAGGCGGTGATAACTCGATCGACAATATCTGCCCGATATTCGACAAAAATGATGGGAGGTACATCCTGTAGACTCGTTTGGGGAAGATACCTGCTCCATTTTGCTTTTAATGTTGTTCAGCAGGATGCGCAGCTCCTCAACAAACTCCTCTGCTAAGCGCTCCGCTTCGAGTACCGCCATACTTGGCTGTACCTTTGCTCCATCACCTGAAAGTACCTGATATGTCGTGAAGGCAAAGCGCTGGTATTCAACGGCTCGGCCTTCGCACAGATTTGCAAAAAGCCCCCACAAACGACTGCTGTAGTGTGGAAGCAAAATAAAGATTTTAAAGTTTTCGCGCTGCTCGTAATCCAGCCAACCGAATTCCTTCATACGGCGAATCATGTGGTTGGCTTTTGGCACGCGACTCCTCTATGGCATTGTCCTTGTCCGAAAAAAACGTCGTCCCTCATAGGCTACGCCCGCCTCTGCCCAGCTCTCGATGAGTTCCTGAAACTTGTCTCGTAGAATCTCCTGCTCGATACCAAACTGGGCAAGACGGTACTGTTCGTAGAGACAAAGTCCAGCTTCCGCATAGATGCGGCGACATTTCCCGCGAGAAGCCCGAAGAAGCGCTCTGGTAAGACATCGAATAGCTCCATGAGATCGCCTCACTTTTTACGAGTTCATCCTTCATCCGTGCAATATGTGCCATGATCTCCTCGGAGAAGGCATCCAGCTCCTCCTTGCTCTTGCGGTCGCCGTGAAACATGATCGGTGCGCCGTACATGATCCGCAGCTGTGGAATCAGTCCGCCATTGGAAAAAATACGATGGGAATTGAGGATGGCAACGGGCACGATCGGAGCTCCTGTCATGGCGGCGATGAGCGCACGCCTGCTTCCGCCTTTTTGGAGTTCTCCGGTCCTGCTGCGTGTCCCCTCGGGGAAGAGTCCAAGAATGCGTCCTTCCTTTAGGACATTGACTGCCGCTTTGATCGCGCCGCGGTCAGATGCGCCACGTTTCACGGGAAATGCATGGCAGCGGCGAATCGCCGCACCGAAGATGGGGTTCTCAAAGAGTTCGATCTTTGCCATGTAGCTGACGGGACGATCGATGAGGCTTGCCATCAGCGGCGGGTCGATATTGCTTGCATGGTTGGCGGCGAGAATCACGGCTCCCTCTGCTGGGATGTTCTCGCGGCCATAGACACGCGTGCGAAAGATAACGTAGAAAATCAGCCGAAAAAGATGCTGCAAAAATCCATAAACATATATGTGCCCTGCCTATTCTGCGAGTTCCATAATCCGCGCGGCAACTTCGTCGATAGAGAGTGTGGTCGAATCGAGCAAAAACGGCATCATCTGCCTGACGCAGTGGCGAGATGGCACGCTCACTGTCCTGCTTATCACGTGCGGCGATCTCCTGTTTCAGTTCATCAAAATCCACGGCATAGCCTTTTTCCTTCATCTCATCATAACGGCGGCGTGCCCGCTCCTCCACAGATGCCGTGAGGAACACCTTCACATCAGCATTGGGGAGTACGTTCGTCCCAATGTCACGCCCATCCATCACGACGGCACCGTTCGCTGCCATCGCACGCTGGAGCTCGACCATCTTTTTCCCGTACCGGGCCGAGGGCAGCGACACGCGAGACGATATGTGTGACCTCAGGCGTTCGGATCTCATGCGTCACATCCGTCCCATCAACGGTGACGCGTGTCCCGCCTCTGTGCAGGAGAGCCGTACATCGATGTCATGGACAGCCTGCAGGATGTCCGCATCGGTCGCTTCCCTGCGACTGTTGCAGTGTTTTCCATGCCACACCGCGATACATCGCGCCCGTGTCAATGTAGGTATAGCCGAGCTTTTCTGCCACAATTTTGGCAACGGTACTTTTTTTCCGGCGCCTGCCGGTCCATCAATTGCTATGACACGCTTCATGCGAAAATCCTCCTCATTCACAGTCGCTCGATCTCGGAAAAATGTCGGATAGGAAATATTCACGCTTTCGGGGTTTTCAATCAGAACCCCTCCCTGCTGCGCCAAGCACAGCGAGCGACATCGCCATGCGATGATCGTCATAACTCTTGACCTGCGCCCGTCGTATCTCAGATTTTCCGTGAATCACGAGGCCGTCCTCACGCTCATCGACACTTCCGGGAGACAACTTCCGTACCTCAGTCGCGATGGCACGGAGACGGTCGGTCTCCTTGACGCGGAGTTCACTCGCCCTGTAATGATTGTATCGCCTTCGGCAACAGTGCAGCGACGGCAAGTACAGGAATTTCATCGATCAGCCGCGGCATAATCTCTGCGCCGAAAGAAACGCCGTGCAGGGGTGCTGCCTCAACAAGGAGATCAGCAACGCATTCCCCACCGCTCACGCTCATTGTGCACGGAGTATGCGCCCCCATATCTCTCAGCACATCCAGTATCCCCGTACGTGTGGGGTTGATTCCGACGTTATTCAGGCGCAGACGACTGCCTGCGATGATCGTCCCAGCAACAAGGAAGTACGCCGCCGAACTGATGTCCCCGGCACCGTGATCTCGCTCGGCGCATGGAAGCTGTCCTCCTCCACGGGAAAAGACGGTAACGCTCGTTCCACTGCGCTCAAGATGGACACCGAACCCCGTGAGCATCTGCTCGGTATGGTCGCGTGAGATGTACGGCTCCGTGACAGTGGTCGGTGCATCCGCATAAAGTCCCGCAAGCAGGATGGCGGACTTTACCTGTGCACTCGCAACAGGGCTGTCATAGTGGATGCCGTGCAGCTTCTTCCTGACGGAACAATGGTTAGCGGGAGGTTATTGTTCTCGTTCCGTCCATAAATTCGTGCGCCCATCGTTGAGAGTGGGCGGCGTACGCGTCCCATCGGGCGGCGCGTCAACGAAGCATCGCCGCTGAACACGGAAAGAAAGGGCTGCGGGAGAGAGGCCCATCATCAGGCGCAGCGTCGTCCCCGAGTTGCCCTGCATCGAGCACGGTCAAGGGCTCGGAGAGGCCATGCAATCCCCCTGCCCATAACAATGAGTTCCTTTTCGTTCAGAAATTCAACATTGACGCCGAGTGCCCGCATCACGCCGACGGTTGAGAGACAATCTGCCGCATGGAGAAAAATTTTTGATGTGCACCGGTGTATTCCCGAGCCCTGCAAACATTACGCTGCGATGCGAGATCGACTTATCCCCGGAATATCAATCGTCCCCTGCCATCCGTGCGTTGCGGCAGCGATTGTCTTGACATCAGTCATTATTTAAACAACCTCCATTAGTACACTGTGAGTTCCGGCAGCGTGTCCCATCGAAAAATGCTGCCTGAAGATTATATCCACCCGTATACGCATCCACATCAACCAATTCTCCGGCAAAATAAAGTCCATGCACCAGCTTTGATGCCATGGTGCGCGGGTCGATCTCACGTGTTGCAACGCCCCTGCCGTCACGATCGCCTCGGAAAGAGGACGCGTCCCCACGATGGTCAACGGAAGTGCCTGCAGTGTTCGAACGAGACATTCACGCTGCTTCGAAGATATATGGCCAACGATGCTGTCGGAGAAAGCTGCGCTGCGCTCAGTACGATGTCAATCAGACGCTTTGGCAGGAGATCCATCATCCCATTGTGAAGGTGCTTCTGCTCATATTTCGCAAAATCCCGATCCAGTCGGTCACGTAATTTCTCATGGGGCAGCGCAGGTTTCAGGTTCAAATGAAGCGACAGTTCCTGTACGCCCTCTGCAAGTAGTTCAGACGCACGGCGGCTCAGCTGGAGGATAATCGGTCCCGTGACACCAAAATGAGTGAAAAAGCATTTCGCCAAAGAAATTCTGCTCCTTTTTCCGTTATGGGCAGAGTGACGCACGCACATTGTGCAGGGACAGGCCCTGCACATCCTTCACCCATGCCTCCTTGTTACAAGCGGGACAAGTGCGGGAAAGATTGGTGTAACCGTGTGACCTGCTGCACGTGCGAGAGCATAACCATCTCCTGTGGATCCCGTCGCAGGATAGGGATGCACCACCCGTGGCAAGAATCACGGCGTCTGCCACAAGACATGAGCCATCCGAGACAGACGCCGTGCACAGAACCATCTTCAGGATGAGTTTGCGCACTGCTGTATTTGTACGAACCTCTGCACCGCAGTCACGCAGATGATGCAGCATCGCATCGACCACATCGACGGCGCGATCACTCTGCGGGAAAAACGCGATTGCCGCGTTCCGTTTTTGAGCGGCACCCCAGTTTCTCAAAGAAGTTGATAACATCGGAATTATCAAAAGCACGAATGCAGCTGTTGAGGAATCGTCCATTCCCTACCACATTTTTTTGATAATCTCCGGGACATCATCTGCGCTTGTCACGTTGCAGCGGCCTTTTCCCGTGATCATCATCTTGCGGCCGACGCGCGGCATCTTTTCGAGCAGCGTTACGTTCCCTGCCGTGTTCCGCTGCCGCTGCCGCCGCCATCATCCCCGCTGGTCCTGCACCTACGACGAGAACCTTCCTCACTATGTATCCCTCCCGCTATTTTTGCAGTTCATGTATCTCATCCAAAGTCAGATGACGAAATGCTCCGCAGGGCAGTCCATCCAGCGTCAGCATGGCAAAAGCGGACGCGGCGGAGCCTTTGCACGCGGCAGCCGACGGCGGCAAACATACGCCGCACCTGCCGGTTCCGTCCTCATGAATAATCGTCTCGACGAGCGTGCGTCCTCCCTCCCGGTGCAGAATGCTCAGCTGCGCAGGAGCTGTTTTCCCCATCATCCAGAAGAATCCCCTCGTCGAAGCTTTGAGAGCTTGTCCTCGGTGACGGTTCCTGTTACCTCTGCATGGTATACCTTGTCGATCTCAAAGCGCGGATGAAGGAGTCCCTGTGTCATAGCACCATCGTTTGTGATAATCAGAAGTCCCTCGGTATCCGCATCGAGTCGCCCGACAGGATAGAGACGTACAGGAAAAATGCGGCAGGAGATCCAGTACTGTTCTGCGTCCTCGATCATCGTGTGCCGTCGAGAGACAGCCGCGTGGTTTATGGAGAAGAATATACAGCTTCTCCTCACTCCCCTGAACAGGTGTACCATCGACGGCGATCCTCGCTGGAACGATGGATCATACTTGCTGCCAAGCATCGTGACGGGCACGCCGTCCACCGTAACGCGGCCATCTCGTATCAATGCCTCTGCTGCACGGCGGGAAGCTACCCCGGCATGGCTGAGAATTTTCTGCAATCGTTCTTCCATACTGTCTCTACCGCACTCTCACGGCCTGTGCTCCCATCAATGTAATGAGTTCTTCACGGATTTCGCGCGACCCGTCGATCCAATACGAGGGCGCAAGCTGGCGCCAGCTTCCATCGCTCTTTACATAGACGGGATGCGTGCCTGCATACTTCGTAAACAATTTCTTTTCATCCTTGTCCATAGGACACGCCGATCCTCATCGGGCGGAGGAACAAGATAGAACGATGTGCTGTATTCGTGCATCGGCCAGATCTCATCCGCCAGCACTTTCGGTTCCTCTCCCGACGCGTCGATATGCCCCTGCACCACGAGCACACAATCCGGTTCAAGATCGGACACGTGAGCGTAGAACACGCGCGGAAATACTGTGAGCTCGATGTCCGCTGTAATCCTCCATCTCAGCAAAAAGCATTGTATCGCCTTTTTTTGTCGTGTAGCGTTTCGTATTGGTCAATATGCCGCCGATACGAACAAGTTGACGATCTTTACACAGTCCCGTTAAAAATATCTGAAATTGGCAGGAGACAGGAAAGGGTGTCACGGTAGTCATCGAGCGGATGTCCGGTGATGTAGAACCTGCAGCCTCTTTTCTCCCACATCAGACGTTCGCGCGGCGTACTTGGAGGAACTTCTACAGCATTCTGAACTTGATGGATGGACTCATCGTATCCTGTCCAAACAGCCCCATCTGTCCGCTGATACGATCCCGCTGGGTTCGTGCAGCATCCTGCATCGCAGAGTCCAGAGAAGAGAGCAATTGATTCCGTTCAGCGCCAAGGCTGTCAAAGGCACCGCATTTAATCAGGCTCTCTATCGCACGCTTATTCAAAATGCGCACATCAACACGCGCACAAAAATCGACCAACGAACGAAAACTTCCATTTGCGGAGCGTACCTGTTCCATACTTTCTATCGCTGTCTCTCCGACGTTGCGCACCGCCGCGAGTCCAAAACGTATGGCACCGCTTTCAATACTGAATCCCGCTGTACTTGCATTGATGTCCGGCGGCAGAATTTTGATGTTCATCTGACGGCATAGCTGAATATAGACGGGAATTTTATCCGTTTTATCCATGATGCTCGTCAATACCCCTGCCATGAACTCCACAGGATAGTGTACCTTGAGATACGCTGTCTGCCATGCCAAGAGACCATACGCGGCACTGTGGGATTTGTTGAACCCATAATCGGCAAAAATGTGTCAGGAGATCGAAGATATGATTGGCAAGTGCCGGCTCTATTCCATTTTTCGCAACCCTGAGAAAAAAATCTCTTTCTGCGCCATCAAAAGCTCATGTTTCTTTTTCCCCATGGCACGCCGCAGGAGATCCGCCTCGTCCAAGGGTAAAGCCCGCCAGAACCTGGACGATCTGCATGACCTGCTCTTGGTAGAGGACAACGCCAAATGTCTCCTTGAGAATCGGCTCAAGAAGCGGATGCAGATAAACGACCTCTCCATGCAGGCCATCGATAAAATCGGTCACCATACCACTCCCCAGAGGCCCTGGACGATAGAGGGCAACCGTCGGAATGAGGTCGACAAACCCTTTGAGCTGAAGATCCTTGACCAGATTGGTCATGCCTGCTGATTCCATCTGAAATACAGCACCTGTATCTCCAGCACATAGCATTTGTGATGTTTTCTCGTCGATGAGAGGAATCTGATCTACATCCAGCTCAATACCGTGTGACTGTCGTATATTCTTCACGGCATCGTCGATGATGGTGAGTGTGCGCAGTCCCAGAAAAATCCATCTTGAGAAGGCCTAGTGCCTCCACGTCATCCTTGTCATATTCTGTGACCAGCGTACCGTCAGAGACCCACACGGGCACTTGACTCGTCAACGGCGACTTTGCAATCACAACGCCGGCAGCGTGAATCGAGGTGTTGCGCGGCAACCCCTCGATCTTACGTGCGAGATCAATGACGCGATGTGCCTCTTCATCCTCCTCATACCGCTTGCGAAAGTCGGCAGACTCCTCAAGTGCGCGGTCTAGCGTGATATTCAGCTCGGCGGGGACGAGTTTAGTAATGGTTGACACTTCGCCAAACGGCATCTCCAGCACACGAGCGACATCGCGAATTGCACCTTTTGCCCCCATTGTTCCAAAGGTAGCAATTTGAGCGACATGATCCTCTCCATAGCGTTCTTTGACATACGAAATAACGCGACCACGATTGATATCGTCGAAGTCGATATCAATATCCGGCATCGACACGCGTTCTGGGTTGAGAAACCGCTCAAAAAGAAGTGCATACTGTAAGGGATCGATATTTGTAATGCCAAGTAAGTAGGCAACGATACTTCCTGCCGCAGAGCCACGTCCCGGCCCGACCGCGACGCCATGCCCGCGCGCATAGTTGATGAAGTCCCACACAATGAGAAAGTAACTGGCGTATCCCATTTTATGAATGACACCGAGTTCGTAGTCCAGACGTTGATGCACCTCGTCTCCTGCCGTAGGATACCGTGCAGGCAGACGCTCTAGGCAAAGTGCGCGGAGATAGGCATCATCTGTTGTATATCCATCGGGGAGCGGATAGTACGGCAGCTGCAGTTCCCCGAAGGTAAAGTCCACCTGACAGCGTGCTGCAATTTTTGCCGTATTCTCTATCGCACCTGGATAGTCGGTGAAGAGATCGGACATCTCTTCCTCGGATTTCAGATAATAGTCAGGACCCGAAAAACGCATTCGATCGATCGTTGAGTGTGCGCCCCGTCTGCACGCAAAGAAGAATATCATGAAATTCACTGTCTTCTGCATGGACATAGTGTACATCATTGGTTGCAGTTAGCCCGATATCATATTTTTGCAAGATCCCGGAGTGCACGATTGACGGTCATTTCCTCCGGGGAGTCCATGATTCTGAACCTCCAAGAAAAAATTATCCTTGCCAAAGATATCCCGATACTCGCGTACAAGCTGATCAGCAAGTTCCATATCTCCACGCAGGATGGCCTGTGGTATCTCGCCTGCCACACAGGCGGACAGGGCGATTAGGCCGTCATGAAAGCGATGGAGCAGCTCCTTGTCAATACGGGGCTTATAATAATATCCCTCGATGTTGGCGAGGGATATTAGCTGAACCAGATTACGGTAACCACACTCATTTTCGGCAAGCAGAATCAAATGATAATATCGTGTCCCATTCACCTCTGCACGTTCCTGCCGGTGACGTGGAGCGAGATAGACCTCACATCCAATGATCGGATGAATCCCTGAGCCTTTGCCTCTTTTATAGAAAGCGACTGCACCGTATATAACACCGTGATCGGTCATGGCGACTGCATCCATGCCGAGCTCTTTTGGTTCGTCGCACAAGATCTTTTGATGCGGCTCGCACCATCCAGCAGACTATACTCTGTATGTACGTGCAGATGCGCAAAGGCCATTGATGTCTTTCCCTCCTTAGGTCTGTTCACTGCCATTACGGATACGGGCATGCAGAAATGTATCCCATATCTCTCGATAGGCCGTTTCCAACCCATGCATATATTCCTGCGCATTCATGAGTGGAGCTTGCTTCATATTCGCACGCAGCCCTGCATGGTATCCCGCGATCAGCTTGGGTGACTCTGCGAGCTGAACGGCACGACGAACATAGTTGATGTCGTTCTCTGCAATCAACTCACGTACGCCCGCATTGGTCAGGATGGACGCACCAGCGGGCACCATGCGTACGTCCACGCATGGAAACCACAGGGACGCCCATATAAAGCGCCTCACACGTCGTCAATCCACCATTATAGGGGGCTGTGTCCAGTGCAATATCGATATCGCGGTACTGCTCCAAATAATCGGGACTGAACGGGCTAAACTCGATGCGGTCAAGATCGAAGTTTAGCAAAGAAAGACGTTTTTTTGCAAACTGAAGCCCCGCGTCAATGCTCGCAATCTTCCCCTTGATGATGAGCCGTGAATTTTTGACGGTCTCCAAGATGCCGCGCCATAAAAGCAGCATCTCATCCGTCACTTTGGCAAAATTATTAAAACTCCCAAATGTGACATATCCATTTTTACGCACCGGAGCCTCATATCCCGCCTCGGGCATCGCACGAATTACGTCCGGCATATAGCAGAGATGAGAATGCGGCAGGCGGAGAATCTGTTCGGTAAAGCCCTTCTCTGCAAGCGTATCCCCCTTTGGGATGCATACTTCGTCGGAGAGAAAATAGTCTACCGTATGAAGCCCCGTCGTATTGGTGTAACCAATTCCAGACACCTGAACCGGTGCCGGGCGGTACGCCATAATCGGAAGTGCATTGTCCTGTGAGTGTCCCGACAGATCGACCAGAATGTCAATTTTATCCTCGGCAATGAGCCGTGCTGCTGTCCGTGGCGGGCGCCCGCGCAAATCGCGCCACGTCACACGACGCGTGCGGAATCTCTCGGTCACTGCATCACTCCTGCCGAGCGCATAGCAGAAAAACCATGAAATGTTCGCCGTCAAAATGACGGAGCAATGGCGGGATAAAATAGGAAACAGCATGCTCCCGAAAATCTGGAGATATATAGCCGATGCGCAGTTTTCGCTGAGATGAGCGGGCGATATGTGCATGTGTATATGGTGTCACATGGAGCAGCTCTTCATAGTGCTCTCGCCTTCTGTCGCCCCTCTTGTGCTCCGAGTTGACGATAGTTTCGCATGAAGAGATACTTGCTGTAAAGCTCAGCTGCAACGGAATCATCATCAGCGAGACGGCTCGACATGAGTAATTCATGCGCCGCTCCTTTTGCTTCGCCGACGAGATAGAGTGCATCGGCAAGCCAGCCGCGTGCACGTCTTAGGATCTGATGGTAGATCGTGTAGGATAGATCCTCTGTACCAAGCAGTTTTCTCCTTATAGGACAATTCTTCAATGAGATCCGCCAAAAGAGCAATCTCATCATCCAGTCGAAAATCGAGTGCAGCGAGGCCTGCTTTCACCATACGGGCACGAGGATGACGCGGCTGAACGCTAAGAACCTGATCAGCAAGTGTCTCCGCCTCGTCTGTACGGCCGCTGTAGAGCGCCACCTCGGCATTTACAGCAGCAGCATCGACATCGCCGGCTTTCAGACGCTCGACCTCCTGCGCGCATGCGCGCATCCCTTTAGATCGCCATCGGAGGAAAATTTTGTTGCAAGGCGCAGCCAGTTCAGCTTCTCCTCGGCAGCATGTTCCTCCAGCGGCACCTGTTCCTGCATCTTCATCCCCCTTTTTCCCTTTGACTCAGATCTCCGGCTGCAGTTCTTTTCCGTACTCCTGTAAAAAGATTTTCTGATCGTGCTTATACTCCGGTGCAAGCGGCTTTTCCTGCGGACAGTGAATGCACCAAAAATCTTCCTCCTGATTTGGGACAACACACCTGAACTCGTGACGCCGCATCTCCATGCACATCGATGTATCATAGAAATGCCAGCCCGTGAAGAGATCCTCCCGCCAACGAATGCCATACTGTATCGCCATAAAGAGACCGTCTGCCGCCTCAACGTCGATGTATGGTCCATCGGGCTCCATACAACGTGAGTCAATAACGCTCTCTGTTTCACAGTGATGAAGAACACGCCCATAGGTGCGAAGTCCGTCCCACCAAACACCTGACTGCGGCAGGCTTCGGCATCCGATTACACCGACCAGTCCGATCGTCTCATCACGAAAAAAATAGAGAGCAGATCGGCAATCACATTCTTATTGACCACAAGGACATCCTGATGCAGATACACCATATAGCGCGCATTAGTTGCACGCACCCTCATTGTACCCTGCGCACATGGATTGTGAACCGCGCACAGGGATATACTCGACAGTTATCCCTGCAGGAACGGAGAGTGCCTTGAGATAGAGAAGGCACTCTCGGTACATATCTTCATCATTGACACAGGTGATAAAGGCTATTTTTATGTTCATCCACGCACACGATTGGATTACTCTTCATACGTACATTCTCTCTGCAAACTCAGATACAGCTCCTGCTGAACAGTGTCGATACTTTCTGCCGCACTCTCATGCAGCAGTTGCTGGATATACACATCATGCTCTTGTGAGCATGCAAAAAGGGTACGATAGAATCGCTCGGTGTGCACCACAGTCTCATGAATCAATGCCGCAAGATAGGCAGGAAAAATATTCAGCCGAGTTACTTTATCCCACAGCGAGCGCGTAGACTCTACTCGTACAACATCATACTCAATGCGGTGAAGGAGACGTACGATACACCTACGTTGTTCGGCGGTATACATCGACTTGAGCAGGGAGAGTTCCGGCATCGATCGATCTGCACGGATCAGGTAGAACTCTGCCTCAGATCATCGTCATGATTCTTGAACCCGGCTGCGACGAGCTGGTCGATCATACCGGGCGATGCCTTCCTTTGCTGTGCCTGACAGCGCACACTCTTATAAAAGGACGCATACAGCAGCTTCTCAAACTCTGCACGTGCATAAAGACGCGAAACAATGGAATAATAGTGCCCGTCCATCAGATTTTGCAGGACAGACCAATGACGTATATTGCGGAAACTCGTCAGGAGCGCCCCTGTATCCTTTAGGAACAGGGAAAACCCTGCCGCGATATCCTGTGGATTATCCACATTTTCCAACGCCAGATCAGAAATAATATAGTCAAAATATTTTCGTCCATACGGCAGAGGGGTTGTGACGTAATCCAGTTCCTGCCAATGAACACCTGTGGGAATGTCTGCCGGATCGCATTCAGCGGCAAGTGCATGGAGCTCCGCCTTAGGAAACATTTTTTCGCAGTTGCGGCAAATATTCCAAGCTCTCAACGACAAGTACACGCAGCGGAGCGGCATCAGGTACAAGAAAGGAAAGGAGCTCTGATCGAATCTTTTCAGCCAAAACAATGTCCTCCCCTGCTTTGCCGTTAGGGTATATCGAAATCATTATAACACAGTCTGCAAAGAAGTTGTATCCATATTATTCATCAAACGCAGTACCGTCAAGCAGCGGCAAAAAACAAAGACAACCGGCGTCTCATATGGATGGATCTTCCGAATCGCACGCATCGTCTCATCAATTCGCCGTTCTTCAACGCGTACCTCGACCTTAGTTCCTCCGCCTCGGTAATCTCGCCCACTTCTCCCTCATAGGGATCTGCTCCTGCAAGAGTTCGCCATGTCCCCATCACAGGACTATAGGCAAGGCAGGAGTCATAATTCCCGATATGTCCGGCATCCACCACCTGCAGTGCCTTTTTGGAGTGCAGGAAGATGGGGTTCGCGGAATAAATATTTCCCATCTTTACATACTTCATGGGCGCAAACTCCTATTATTTCTTCGTGCCAGAAGTCACTCGATGCTCAGTCCGACATCACTGCGCAGCTGTATCGCCTCAGCAATATGAGATGCTCCGATGATCGGTTTTCCATCAAGATCGGCAATCGTCCTCGCCACCTTAATGATGCGGTCATGCGAACGTGCCGACAGCTGAATGCGGTGAAATGCTGCTTCCAGCAGATGCTCTGCATCCTTCTCCATCGTACAGTACTTCTTTATCATGCTGTGATTCATCTGTGCATTACAAAAGAGCCCGTGACGTTCTAGGCGCTCCCGCTCGATCGTACGTGCCCGTACCACGCGGGCACGTATCGCTGCAGATGACTCGGCCCGCTGCGTCGCATGCAAATCCGCATAATCTACACGCGATACACGAATATGAAGATCAATACGGTCTAATAACGGCCCCGACAGCTTGCGTGTATAACGTTTGATCTCCCCCGCAGAACATTCACAGGTATGATCTTTGTCGCCAAAAAATCCGCAGGGGCACGGATTCATCGCAGCTACCAAAAATGATACTAGAGGGAAACGTCAGTGTTGCGTTTTGCACGCGACACCGTAATCTGCCGATCCTCAATCGGCTCTCGCAGCACCTCAAGCGTCTTCTTGCTGAACTCCGGCAGCTCGTCGAGAAAGAGCACACCGTGATGGGCGAGTGTCACCTCGCCCGGACGCGGGATGCTCCCGCCGCCGATCATCGCCACCGTCGAGGATGTACGATGCGGACTGCGGAAGGGGCGCGTCATCACAAGCCCCGTATCCTCGCCGAGCAGCCCCGAGATGCTGTAATTCTTCGTGATCTCGATGGCTTCTTCCTTCGTCAGCTCCGGCAGAATCGAAGGCATCCGACGTCCAGCATCGTCTTGCCAGAGCCGGGCACACCGACCATGAGGACATTGTGTCCCCTGCCGCTGCAATCTCAAGCGCACGCTTCGCTGATACTGCCCCTGTACGTCCGCAAAGTCATCGGTGAAAGCGGCGTCTTTTTCTGTTCTGTTGGGTGTGGCATGGCGGGAGAAAGCATTTCCACGCCCGTCAAGTGACGCACAAGCTGTGCCAGATTCTCTACTGCAAAGACCTTCAGTCCGTCAATCAGGAGTGCCTCGTCTGCATTGGACGGTGCAACGTAAAACTCTGTCAACCCATGTTCCCGCGCCGTGATTGCCATCGGGGAGAATGCCACTGATCGGTCGGCAGTTCCCATCAAGGGAAAGCTCCGCTGAGAAAAGTGCATTCTGCACCGCCGCCTCGGAACCATACCGTAGGATGCAAGGAGACCAACGGCAATCGGCAGATCAAGCCCCGAGCTGTCCTTTTCGCACATCGGCGGGCGCAAGATTCACCGTCACCCGCTCCTGCCGCAGCTGAATGCCGGAGTTGCGAATCGCCGTCCGTACCCGCTCCTTTGACTCCTTTACCGACGTATCGGGAAGCCCCACCAGTTCAAAGCCCGGCAGCCCCGGCGACACATCCACTTCCACGTCGATAATCCGTCCGTCAATCCCGAGGGTCGTCGCACCATAAGTCTTTTGCAAACAACGGCCTTCCTCCTACGTTTCAAATATAAGAAAAATTATAACACAAGATAGGGCAAGATGGCTAATGATTCTTTAGCAAAAGAAAAAGAGATTCCAAACGCTAGGTAGGACGAATGGAATCTCTTTTGTGTCGGAATGTACCGTATGACAGGAATTAAGCTCCGACTGTTGCGGCTTTATATTCAACCGACGCACCATCGGACGGCATATCATAATTCACCACGCCGCGACGTGCCAAACATCCTCGCAGTGTATGCCTCGTAAGCGCAGCATGTGCGACGTTGTCCAAGTGCGTCAGATAAAGACGGGCGTTAGGCGCAGTCATTGCAACGCAGTGAACATCCTCATCGTTCATGATGAGGGCGTCCGTTTTCCACGGTCTCTGCGGCACAACAGTTCAGGGCAATCACCTCAGGCTGATAGATCCGCAGTGTCTCAGCTACGCCGGAATACCAGACCGTATCCCCTGCCAAATAGAAGGTGTTCTCCTCCGATGCCTCAAACACAATTCCCATCGCGTCACCACACGGAACAACGGTGCCGTGCAGGGGCAGGACGCGGGTCAGTCTCGCCACACCGAACTCCATACCACTTGTCGGCAGGACGATTATCTCTGAAAACCCGGAACTCCGCAGAACAGAGCATCCTCCTCCGACTGACAGATGACTGGCACCGCCTTATCAAGCGGCGCACCGACCGTCCCGTCCGGTGCCATATCAATATGATCGGGATGCAGATGCGTAACGATGTAGTAGTCGACACCGCTCAAAAATCTGCCCCATATCCATCGGCAAATCATAGAACGGCATCGGAAGATGCTCCTTCATCGGATCGGGGACATGGAACGGCATGTCCGGAATATCGACAAATGACAGCTGATGTTTCGGCGCAAGCCACGGGTCAATCAGAAATACCTTCCCCGCATAATCCAAACGGTTCGTTGCATTGCGAATCTGTGTGAGTTTCATAAGTGTTTCTCCTGTTCATCATTTGGTTGATCTGTTCATAGTATAGTGTACTTCACAAAATGACGGCAAGAAAAACAACGGGACTTGCCGCAACAATATTGTTGCAGTAAAATAGATAACGATGAAAAAGCTGGGAGGTATGAAGATGAATCGAAAACAGATGGAGTATTTCATTGAGGTCTATCGCTGCGGCAATATCCAGACGGCGGCGGATCATCTTTATGTTGCAAGGCAGGGTCTCAGCAGAGCGATGCGGTCACTCGAGGAGGAGCTTGGACAGCCGCTTTTCATCCGTACCCGCGCGGAATCATTCCAACCGATTATGCAGCAGCACTGCTGCCCCATGTCCAGCGTCTGCTGGATGAATATCAATCCATCGAAAGCATGACATCCCTCGCCACCCACTCAAAAAGTGTCGTTACCATTTTTGCACTGGATCACGTCTTTTCTTATCTCGGAGCGCAATTCCTACAGGATTTTTCATGCCGCCCATCCGAGCATTATTTTGAGCATTGTCGATACAACAGACGACGATGCAATGGAGGGACTTCTGACAAAGCGATGTCATTTTGCCATCGTCACCGCCCCTTTTGATCAGACCCGCTTTCAAGGGGACGCACTCTTTTTCTCGCGCTACTGTGCGTCTCTCTGCGCATCATCCCTTGGCAGAAAAAAGCCGTATCACCTATACAGATCTCGACGGGCAAATGATCATCAGTAAAGGACGCGCCTATCAATGTTTTCCGTCATAATATCGACAAACACATCCTCCTGCCCGGTCTCAAAATCGAGATTCTAGCCGAAACCGCCGATGAATCTCTCATTGTTGATCTGCTGCGTCATAATCCTGCGATCAATCTTGGCTATGACTATGCAGCCGTCATGAACAGACAGCCAGACATTGTCATGCGGGAACTCGGTGACGGAAAAGATACGGGACAGGGTGGTCTGCCTAATACAGGATAAGACCATTCTCCTCACCGAGGCGGCTCGGAAATTCCGTCAATTCCTCTTGGATTGGCTGAAAAAGACGAAAGGATCGTATCATATGGTAACTGATGAACAGAACCATTCTATTGCTATGGGGTCGCCCTCATGTGCCTTTACAATGGTTTCATAGGGGAGAAGTCGGTCACTCATGGGGCAACACCTCCTTCTGTGTTTTTCACAAAATTTGAGGCTGCTGCACGTTTGTTTCGTGCAACAGCCCCTTTGATTACCCACCAGCAAGGACAGACGGGGCTGTCAACGGTGGGCGCAGCCCATTCACTTGCCGTTGATCGGCTCGGCTGGATTTGCTAAATCAAACTTTTTCAAAAGTGTTTCTACTTCTTTTGATTTCAACACCTTTCCTACAGAAGCAACCTGCTCATTTACAACAAGAGCTGGCATACTCATTACTCCATACTGCATGATTTTTTCCATGTCTGTAACATATTCAATCTCAATAGTAAGTCCCATTGAATGAACCGCTTCCTGAGTTGCTTCTAACAGTGCACGACAGCTTTTGCAACCAGAACCTAAAACCTTAATACAGCAAATTCCGTCCACTGTTTTTCCGTAACACTCTTTTTTTCCAGTTTGATTTCTGTTGCCTCGCTTGTCGGGCAGCCGGCATTACAAGCACACGCAGGCGTTTTTTCTTCTTTGTTTTTTCTGTTAAATAATGACATAATGAATACCTCCATTTATTTTTCGCTTTCAAAGCGTTTTTTCAAAACCTCATAATGATTTCGATTGCTTTTATCCCCACCATTATCCGGGAACAAGCAATAAGGCAAACTATCCGTTGTACGGTGCTTTATGACGCAAACATAACACCTCCCATGATTTTGGCACAATATTTTTAGGACAAATACATTCTTTTTACATTTTCGCAGTGTATTTTTTTCTACCTCATTTCAAATTAGCATTGGCTGAATGGCGTTAAAGAGATAGCCAACCAGTATAATTCCGACAGTACAGATTGCGATAAAAATCCATAAAAGTTTAGGTTTTACAGCTTTACGAAGCATAATCATTGAAGGCAGGGACAAAAGTAGTAACGCCCATCATAAAAAGATAAAAACAACGCTCAACAATGCTCCCTTTGCCAGTAGTGCTTCTGCAATCGGAATTGTTCCAAAAAAATATCTGCATACATGGGTACTCCGGCAATAGTTGCGATAATTACACCAAATGGGTTATTAGCTCCGAGTATCTTAACAATGATTTCTTCCGGTATCCAGTTATGAATAATAGCCCCGATACCTACACCAATCAAGACATAAGGTGCAACCTTTTTCGCAGTAGATACATCCTGTTCCCATGCAAAATGAAGTCTATCCTTAAAGTGCAATTCTTCCTGCGGAATATCAACAGATTTTCCATTTTTAATGTATTCCTCTACTTCATTTTCAAGGTGTAGTTTTTCGATTAAACTCCCTCCTGCAACAGCAATTATAAGTCCGAGCAGAACATACACGATTGCCACTTTCCAGCCGAAATATGCTCATAAGGAGTACAAGAGAGCCGAGGTCTACCATAGGAGAAGAAATTAAAAAAGAAAACGTAACACCCAGCGGCAGCCCGGCACTGGTAAAACCGATAAATAATGGAATGGACGAACAAGAACAAAACGGCGTAACTGTCCCCAAAAGGGCAGCTATCATATTTGCCCCTATTCCTCGAAATCTCCCTAATATCTTTTTTTGGTTCTTCTCAGGCGGGAAATAACTTTGAATATACGAAACTATCAAAAATTAAAACGCCCAGCAATAGCATAATTTTTATGGTGTCGTAGATGAAAAAAACTGAACGCTTCCCCCTAACCGAGTTTCAGTAGATAGACCACATGCTTCTAACAGATTTCCTATCAGTTGGTTTTAGCCATTTTCATACCGAGGATTTCATTCTGAAAGAAATCCCAAACACTTTTTAGTGCCTGCATATCCTAACCTCTCTTTCTTATAAATCAAGAATTTTCGATTTGATATTCCTAAAAACCGTTGCCATATTGGAACGGCTTTTTAGGTGTTTGAACACTTATTACAACTCATATTTGTTTTCGTCAATAGCAATCGTATCTTTCAATAAAAGCCAGTACCTTTTCACTGCCTTGCTTTGCTGATTTCGGTAATGTGTCCATTTACCGTCCTCACGACCTGTCACAATACCTGCTTCACATAGGATTTTCATGTGATAGGAAAGCGAAGATTGAGGGCATATTCACTTCATCGGTTAAAGTGCAAGTACACTTTTTCTCCATTCTGCAAAAGTTCTAAAATGCGTAATCTACGTTCATCACTTAAAAGCTTTAAAGATTTTTGCTCTTTCCTCATAAATAGTTGCCATGCTCTCACCTCAAATCCAAATTTCTTGATTTAAGTGTATGCTTCAAATCGAAAAAAAGTCAATATGAAATTATAGTTTTTCTAAATTCGTCGATTGTATAATTAAGTTGCACATATAAAAAGTCCATAGCGTGACTCCTTTGGTAGATTGGTCTGTTCAACTCTATTTTTACCATAAGGCTTCCGCTATGGAATTTTTCCTGTGCAACGATTTTAACCTACAAAAATTATTTTTCCAGTGCCTTTTGGAGTGCGGCTTTTCATCCGTGTGATGCTGTCTGCGCCGGCAATGCGTTCATCACCGATGATAAAGAGCGGCACGGAGCTGACGCCACGCATATAGGGCCTCCGTTTCATCCTGCTGCACTTCGTCCAGATAGAGCGTGTCGAACTTGATCACTTTTTCCGCTTCTTCCATATTAAGACCTGCCGACTGTGCCGCACAGCGCAGAACATCGGGTTCGGAGAGGGCGGCATTTTTGCCGAAATAGGCATCCATGAGGAACCTCGATAAGACGGTCGGCTTTCTCCGGCTCTTTGCTTTGTGCATACTTGGTCAAACGATGTGCATCCACGGTGTTGACAAACTGGGCATCGACAAAGTTGAAGTTCAGTCCTTCCTGTCTGCCCATGGCAGTAATGCTGTCGATGCGCTTTTTCTGCTTCATCTGGCGAGAATCCGTACTTGCGTACGAAGAGGTCGGTCATGTTGCCTACAGTTTTTCGCGGTGCATTTGGATCAAGCTGGAACGCTTTCATTTCAAGTTCAATCGGCTCGGTGGTGTCCATCGCGGCAATGGCTTTTTCATGCGTGTCTCTCCGATGTAGCAGAAGGGACAGGCGTAGTCGGACCAATATGTGATTTTCATGTGGCATCACCTTTCGTTATGTGATGATAGAGTGGGTTCTTCCTGCGGCAGAGATTCTGCCTGTGTCGTGTGTTGATGCAGATAGTCGATGTAGCGGTTTCCCCACACTTCAATGCAATCGAGGACGGGGTGAACGCGTAACCGATTGGCGTCAGCTCGTATTCGACGCGCGGCGGGACTTCGGGGAAGGCGGTGCGTGTCAGCAGGCCTTCATATTCAAGCGTTTTTCAGCTGTGTGGCAAGTGTCGCCTGTGTTGCGCCGACTTCCTTTTGAATTTCCCTAAAGCGCCTTGCACCGGCGGCAGGGGTACGCATGATGAGGATCGCCCATTTCCCTGCGATGAGTTTTTGCGCCGTAGCAAAGGGACAAGAACCGAATTTGTTCATCTGTCGATGGGGGCTTTGTCATGGTGATTCCCTTCTGTCTGCATATCGTTCATACGACCTGTTAGAAATAATAGCACAGTTCTTTTTTTAATGCAAGTCGAAAAAATTAAAGTTAGTGTTTTTATGTGTTTCTGATCATATTATTGGGTGGACTGTAGTATAATGAAAATATATAGAAAATCCAACGAAAGTGAGGTAGATACACACGCTCTTTTCCCTGCCCTTTGTATTTATAGACGTGGAGCGCAATCCTGCGATGGATTCGGCAAGGATGCGTAAACCGCTGTTGTCTGCATCGCAGTCCTCTCATTGACCGCCTTGCCCGCCGCTGTCTGTCCAAACAAAAAGGACAAGCCGCCGAGATGATTCTTGGGCTTGTCCCATGAACGGAAGAGTTTTTGTAGAAGAAGTTCATGGAAACCTCCATTTCAGGTTTGTAATTTTTAGTGTCCGCTGCAATCTCCCAATCCCATGTCTTGCACAATATTCGAATTTGATTTATACTAACCATATCAAATGTGGGAAATCCCACTCCTTAGAACGGAGGAATATGTATGCAAGCTGCAATCAAAAGGTCGCTATCAGGCTCACTTGGATGCAAAGAAACGTCTGACACTGCGCGGTGCTAAATATGATTATTACGAAGTACAGGAATACAGATAACGGCATCATCCTGCTAGAGCCGCGAGAACTGGTTCGTCCAGAGGAAATATCGAAACGTACGCTACAGATGATGGATGAATCCATCCGCAATCTGAATGCAGGAAAAGTTTCTGCACCGATTGACCTCTCCGGATTCTGAATATGGATTTTTCGATTCATATGGGTATTCCTGAAATTCCTGAAATGCTTGAACTGTGGATGCGTCTGCACAAAGAGGCATGGATGGAAGTATTTCAAAAGCAGATGCCAACCTTTATAAAAATGGGGCAAAAGCATTAAAACTTCTTGCTTCAATCCATTCTATCCAAGCCTCCATACACGAAATCCAAAGATTTAACAGACGGTACGGACAAAAGGTCTGGCAGTCATATTTGGCGAACCGAACCAGTCGCGCCATGCGAATGTATTGGGTGTATGGCCCAGAGCAGAAAGATATTACCATCATCGGATTGGAACCCCATACCGAAGATAAGAAAAACGGTGCATACGGCAAGGTCACGCTGTCAAAACTGGAACCGCTCGAATAAACACTAATTCACAGCAACAAAATTCCTCGCTCATCATAGACAGATGCGGAGGTATCATTCCCACACCGAATCGCAGGTCAAGCGCCATGATAAGCACGATCACGCCGTCGATCTTCTCGGTGGATTTCTCCTTGTCCGCCTTGATGTTTCCTGCAGGGTCGGTGCGAATGAATATATTGTCTGCCATCCAGCGCATGACGGGATGCCCGCCGTGCGCTATCTTTTCCAGCGTCAGCTTCATCAACTCCTTGGTTGGTGTCCCCATATCCTTAAAGCCCTACCCGAATGGAACAACGGTGAAGCTCATCCCCTCGAGATTTTGCACCATCTGTACCGCGTCACGTCGCTCAAAGACAATTTCGCGGATGTTGTACTTTCCTCTTCAGCCGCTCAATAAACGCCTCGATAAAGCCGTAATGTACGTCATTTTCTCCGGATTTATGATGACCAGATAGTTTCCATACAGACGAGATTCGGAAATCTATGTTGCTTCCTTGCTATGAGGTTAGCATCCAGAACGGCAATCTTCATCAGCCCTTGAGCGCGGTAGGCGCTCCATGCCGATTTTCCTACAGAACCACCGAATGTGGTGATGCAGTTCTGCTTTTACGATATCCAAAATCTCATTCTCTTTGAAAAGGAATGTGCATCTGACTATAATGTGGGATGGGGGAGCATAATGGAATCTATTTTTTTCTAGAGGCACTCATCCCCCAACACCAATCTCAATCCCTCCCTTGAAAACAACGACTACCGTGCCGTCCTCCTTGACCACAATGTGATCGAGTAGTCCGCCCCATAGCTCCTCGTCAAACTCAACCTGCTCCTCGTTGATACCACATACCACTTGAATCATGGTCTCCAAGGTCTTTCTCTTGCCTCTCCCTCTCGGCGATTTGGTCGTCCAATTTTTCCAAATTTCCCTGCTTTTCCACATAGAGTCCATGAATCTCATTTTCCTGTTTCAGATACGCATTCTGATCCTGTGCCACGCGTGCATTCTCACGAATCAGCGTTTCAAGACGTTCTGCCAAAAGAGTGAGTTCTTGCTCTACTCTACCGTGTTCCTCGACAAGCTCCCTGTTTGGCAAACGCTATCAACCAGCGACCGAAGTTCTGCAATCACGTTCTCTTTGAGTTCTACTAAGGAATTCAGAGCCTTGACGAAAATCTGTTTTGATCTCCTCCTCTGTCAGATGCCTTGTACTGCATGGCTTGCCCTTGTGGGCGTATTTCTTGTTGCATCGATAGATGACTCTGCGATATTTGTCGGTCAGAGTGCCATACCTTCGCTCCAGTACCAACCGTCGCAGCATCCGCATTTGATTTTTGTTCGCGAAGATGCTCACACTGCTCTGCTTGCCGTTCTGCTCTCTGCGCTTTATCTCCGACTGGACAAAGTCGAATAAGTCCGGCGGAATAATCGCCTCGTGATGTTCCCTCCACATAGTACTGCGGAATCTCACCCATATTCTTCGTCGCGTCTTATCGAGGAAGTCCGCCGTATACTCTTTCTGGATCAGCGCATGCCACGATACTTCCTCATTGGTAAGGATGGAGCGCACCGTGGATATGTACCACTTGTCCTTTCCCGACGAGTTTGATGCCGCACTTTTTCCAGTTCCTTGGTAGTGGCATGAAGGATCGCTCGCCAAGGAAGAGCTTGTAGATGAGCTTCACGATTTTTGCCTGTTCCTCGTTGATTTTGAAGTCCTTGTCATAGCCGAGAGAGGCACTGTAGCCCACACAGGTCTTGCCTTCGGCGAACTGCTTACGCTTGCCCCATGGTGTTCTCCGAGATGCTGCGGCTCTCCTCCTGAGCCAGCGAGCTCATAATCGTGATCAGGAGTTCTCCGCGCGTGTCGAACGTCCAGATGTTCTCTTTTTTTCAAAGTAAATTTCCACGCCATTTTTCCTTGAGTTTTCGGACGTTTTGGAGCGAATCTACGGTGTTTCTCGCAAAACGGCTGACCGACTTTCGTGATGATAAGGTCAATCTTGCCGGCAAGGGCATCCTCGATCATCTGGTTGAAGCCGTCACGCTTCTTTGTGTTCGTGCCACTTATCCCTTCATCCGAATACATGCCGACGAAATCCCAGTCTGCACGGCTCTCGATGTAGTTCTTGTAATGCGCCATCTGCATTTCATAACTGGAAAAGCCTGTTCTTCATGGTCGGTGGAAACTCTGGCATATCCTGCCGTTCTACGCCGCCTTGGTTCTACCGTAACCTCAGAGCGAAAGATTTTGGGGCTTGCAGGGATTACCCGCACGGTCTTTGCCATCGGTATGAGCCTCCTTCTTACTTATACCACATACAACCATGTACGACCGCATTCTTATAACGGCTATCGTACGCCATTTCGAAGCGAGGTATTCGACGTCAGTTTATTGGACACTCGTGTTACAAAAACAGCTGACAACAACAGTGCGGTCTACGGATATGGGTCTGATCTCCATAACGGTCATACGATGATGGGCGCAGCAGTCGGACTCCGTGGTTCGATTGATATCGTCTCCTATGATGTCTTTGCGGCAATGCCCTATAAGAAAACCGAGGATTCCACACGTCGGATGTGACGAGCGGATTCTCCCTCGGGGTGAAATTCTAAAATAGGTCTGATAGAGGGGCATCGCCCTCTTTTATTATTTTATCAACATAAAGTTTAAGCTATATCTGCTCATCTAAGGTGTCAAAATCCAGACTCACAAAAATACTCGTGAAACCAGTTCCCATATAGCTTCATAAACTCTCACATTTTTCTTTTGAAAGTGTCTCAGGGGGTGTCAAACGCAGTTTCGCCCCCTGCCAGTAGGGTCGAGTTCCCATCAAATAAAAATCAGTGAACATCGTCAAAAACGAATAACTTCCAGAGCAGAAAACCTCTGAAATCCTTTGTAAACTAAGGGTTCGTCGCATAGAACCGATTACCTTTGTATCATTTTTCACATAAAACATCTCCGCGCGTGTTGAGCGTCCAAATGTTCTCTTTTTCGAGTAAATCTCACACCGTTTTTCGCTTGAGCTTGCGGACGTTCTGCAGCGAATCTACTGTGTTTCTTACCAAATCGGCTGACGGACTTTGTAATGCCAATAGCGTTCTTTGCCATAGCGATTGGGCTATAGCCGACCAAGCCGTCAAAGCCGAGTCCAGGAATATGCAGCACATCCTCACGTCGCAGCTGAATCTGTCCCTTATCCGTAAAGTTTTGGATTCTCCTCCGTGCTTCTCGTATAGGTGTAGTAGAGTTCGCCTGTCCGACTGTCACGGCTGACCTTCATCTTGTCTGGGAGGGCGGATGAGTCTAAGGACACGCCCCTGCCATCCCGCAAAATTTGTGCGTAAGCATTCCCCACAGGAGGAGATGACTCATCATGGTTTCGCGAAATATAAAGGAGGGTCATCTCGGGATTCCGCGCATCGTGGAGCAGAAAATACAGCGGGTGCTCCGACACGCTCCTTTCCCTGTCTTTGTGGGCATAGACGTGGGCGGCAGCCCTGCGATGGATTCGGCGAGGGATGCGCACACAAACGTAGACTGCCGTTGTCTGCATCGCAGTACGCTCGTTGACTGCCTTTCCTGCCGCCGTCTGCCCAAACAAAAAGGACAAGCCACCGAGATGATTTCTTGGCTTATCCCGTGAACGAGAGAGTTTGCTAAATAGGTTCATAGGATTCTCCTTGCACGATGATAGCTTTTTATGCTATCATCAAAAGTGTCTTTAAGTAGGGGAGTAAAACTATGTATCGAATTGAGTTCTACGAGAAAAAGAAACGGGACATCCGACGTATGGGATTTTCTCGAGGAGTTACGTGAAAAAGCAAGACGAACAAAGGATGCGCGGATTCAATATGATCAGATCATCTTTTACATCGATCTCTTGGCACGCAAACGGAACAAGATTGCCGAGTAAGATCACAAAAATATCTGGAAGATGATATATGGGAGCTTCGCCCCGGAAACTAACCGCATCTTCTACTTTTTATTACGCAGATGGTCAATACGTTCTGTTGCACCACTTTTTCGGAAGAAAAAGTATGAAGACACCGCCGCGCGAACTTGCACGTGCAAAAAGAAGCGAGAAACGATTACCTTCGTCAGCAAAAGGGAGCGAGAAAAATGAAAACATGGGAAGATTACAAGAATCATGTAAAATCCATTGACGCAGAGAGCCGTCGAAAGTATGGAGGAGATTGAAGAGATTGCAGCCATTGTTTCTTCGATGATCGAGCGGCGCACCGCCCTCGGCATCAGTCAGAGAACACTGGCGCAGCGCTGCGGTTTGCCCCAGTCCTCCGTCGCACGCATCGAATCTTTCAAAACGACACCAAAAATCGACACCCTGCTCAAGCTCATGCAGCCGCTTGGATTGAAACTTCAAGTTGGTGGATTTGCGAAGAATAGTTTGCACAGTAAAAAGATTATTAAACGGAAGCCTTATGGCACTCATGCAGGAAACATTCCTGTGCCGTATAGTAGCCGAGTTTCTTTCGTGGCAGGTCTCTGAGCCATTGTTGTATCGCAATGATCTCATCAGCCGTGCACTCCTCTAAACGCATTCCCTTTGGGATAAAACGTCGAATGATGCGGTTCATGTTCTCGATCATCCCTTTGTCACTCGGACAATATGGATGCGCGTAGTAGATGCGTAAACGACGTCCCTCTTCAAGTTCGGGAAGGCGCGAAAACTCCGTCCCATTATCCGTCGTAATCGTCTCAAAAAGTTCTTCGAAAGAGGCACCGAACTCTTCTTGAATGGAGCGCAGCGCCTCCATGATGGAACTGCTCTTTTTGTCCTTCACCTTGCGCAAACACGGGAATCGGCTCTTGCGCTCAGCAATAGCAAGAAGCCTCCTTTCCTCCACATCCACCAAGTATCAGGTCGGTTTCCCAGTGACGGAAGGTTGTACGTGTCATAATACGGGGGTCACGATCATCAATACTATGCCCATCGGTGCGTGCCTCCTCACAACACGGTGATGTCTTTCTTTCGCTTGGTACGCTCCGCAGATCGATGCTTTTTGAGTGGTTGCAGCAGATTCTTCGTGTACATAGTTATACAGTGTTTTTGTGCGAGACGATTTCATCCCTGCGGAATGTACCGGTAAGCAGTGCACGTCCGACACAGACATCCAGTGACCACTTCTTTTCTCGAACATCACCCATAGGGTGAGAAACGCCTTTCTTCCCCTATGCAGTGATGTACGCCCGCAGTTTTCACGATTTGCCTCGTATGTGTCCTGTCCATTCACCGCACGATATCCCTCATGCCTTCCATTGTAGAGGCAGAACCTTGCCTCAGTTGGGTGCGCATCCGATTTTCTTGGCAATTTTGGAGCAGACCAGCCATCGCGGAGTCTGGTCTGGATGATGACTCTTTCCTCGAATGTGAGATGTGCCCTTTTACGATGTAATGAGTTTGTGGTACGCTGAGTTGTTCCATAGCGGATCTCCTGGGTAGATGGATCTGTTCAACTCTGTTTTACCACATGGCTTCCGCTGGACTTTTTATATGTGCAACTAATTATACAATCGCCGCAAACTTTTTCGGTATTCTGCTGCCTTGATTTATTGCCAAATTCGTGTATAATGCAAAGTAACAGGACTCCCCACCTCTCAACGATGTGTTCCAGGGGAGACATTTTTATAAAAACAGATGATGTATCATGACAGAAACAAAACGCCCTACGACCATTGCTGAACAAATTGCCATTCTAAAAAGATCATGGCTGTATCATTTCCGATTCCATTTTTGCAGAGAAATTTTATCAACCATCAACTATTTACCGCCTTTCTGCTTATTTCCGCCCTTTAGAAATGATGACGGAAATTTTCTTTCGGACACAACCTTTGAAAAGATTCATCGTATTTACGAGTTTGATCGAGAGTTGCGTTCGCTTCTTTTCAGTGCGATAGAGTCCATTGAAATCGCTTTGCGGGCACGTCTTTCATATCTGCACGGGCTACGTTACGGTGCCCTTGGATATCTGATTCTGCAAACTTTAACGTGCGACGTACACACAGATCGTTTTTAGAAAATATACAAAGAGAGATCAACAGAAATATCACGGCAATTTTTCCAGTGTGGGTAATCACGGAATTGTTCACATTTGGTATGCTGTCATATTTTTATAGCGACTTACTCACATAGTTCAAAAAGCCATAGCGCGACAATATAACACAAGCCATACGGTTCAAAAAGCTGTCTGCGCTGTTGTACAGATGCGAAATATCTGTGCGCATTATGGACGTTTGTACTATCGTGTGTTTTCTGCAGCTCCTGCCGGTTTACCTCTCTGCCGGCGTTCCGTTGGCGCATGGGGGCTGTTATGCTTGTCATAAAAGCACTCTATCCTTCCCTCAAAAATGGCGTGAAGAATTTGTCCCGCGTGCAGAAAAAGCTCTTTCAAAAATATGCAGATGATATCGATTTATACCACTTGGGTTTCCCTCGTGACTGGAAAGCCCATCTGCAAAACGAGCCATCAAGTTTATGTGGGATTCCGTTCCGACTTGATGGCTCGTTTTCTATGCGTATTCTTTAATACCCCCGTTTGAATCGACGTTTTGTGCGTGCGCCCCTCCCGGTCCAGTAACGGCGCGGTTTTAGAGATTTGACCGCCCCTTGGAGGCAATATTGTGTTGCGTTTGCTTCACTCGCGTTACAATAACCAAAAGGAGGTTATCCATCATGTCCAAGACTGCAACAATCAATATGCGCATCGAACCGACAATCAAAGCGCAGGCTGAAACTGTTTTTCCAGTTTCGGCATCTCCGTGACCGACGCCATCAACATCTTTCTGCACGCATCCATCATGGAGGGAGGCTTCCCCTTCAACCGAAACAGCCCCGTTATAACAGGGAAACACTTCTGCCATGCAGAAGCACGCGACATCATGGATGGCAAAAATCGAGCCGAAGCGTTATCCGTCACTGTCCGCACTGATGGATGATCTGGATGCGGAGGACGCTCATGCTTGATCTCGTCACCACCACGCAGTTCCGCAAAGATTTAAAGATGATGTGTAAACGTGGAGCAGATATGCGAAAGCTGGATGATGTCCTGCAAATGCTCTGCGCAGAAAAACAACTGCCCGAAAGGTATCGGGATCATGCTCTGGTTGGTGATTACATTGGTTTTCGTGAATGCCACATCATGCCGGACTGGTTACTTGTGTACGCCATCGACAAAGGAAAACTGATTCTGACCGCTTCCTGTACGGGTTCGCATAGTGACCTTTTCTAGCCGATTCATTGGGTCGGCTTTTTATTGCTTCATCCCCCACCTCACACGAGGAAGCTGAAACGGCACATTGATAACGGATTCATGCAACTCTCATTTTTCTTCATCTTTTTATGCGACTGTATAGATACGAACGTCAGGTCAGCACTCCAAAGTGGCTGAAGTCCGACAAAAACATCGTTCTTGAACATCGCACTCGAGAGATACGCCTCTGCGTGCGCCACACTGTCAAAGTCGTGAAGCACTTGAACATCCTCCTCGCGGATGAGCAGTTCTTTCGTGAGCGCCCCATCAATTTTCTTGAGGAACAGTTCACGGTAATCCGTATAAACTTTTGCTGCTGCCGGACGGTTCTGCCCCGCAATCTTCAGTGTAATTTCGAGATAAGCCTTTACGTTCATGATTATACCTCCATAAAACCTGTTTGCCTTTGATGGTTTTTATTATACGGAGGTATCTCTCTTTGGAAGATATCAGGAATTTTATGAGTCACTTATAAATTTCATAGTTACTTGCATTAAAAGAGAGTCATCATTATGATAGAACCTCGAATGGATGTGAGTTGAAGTATCAGCGAAAATTGGACAGGGATATCCGTTGTCCGCTTGAATATGGGGTTGAAATTTTTCGGTGGGAAATGGAAATCACGTGTGCTCTGTCTCCTTGCACATGCACAGCCTTTGCGTTATAGCGCACTTCGGAAGGAGATGAGCAACATTTCGGATGCCGTACTTGCCGCCACACTCAAAGAACTCATTGGTACGAGAATCATTGTACGAAAGTCATACGATGAGTTTCCTCCGCGTGTGGAGTATTCGCTGACTGAGAAGGGAAATTCTGTTGTCCCGATACTTCAAAGCATCTGCGGCTGGGCAGGACTCTTCTTCAAGGAGGATCCCGAGCATATGATGACACAGTGCCAGAAATGTGATTATCGATAAAAGAGACTGCTGCACCTTCACCATTTCTTACAACGTACGGAATTTCGGTTTCAGGCGAAATAAAAAGATGTGTGCAACAGCCTCGTATACACTCTTAACGCATCGGTACTTCCTCACCCGTGAGGATGAACCACACGTACGCCGCGCGGTCTTCCTCGATGAAGTAGACCAGTTCGTAGAATCCCATCTCAAACGACATCCGCTGAACGCTGGAAATGTCGAGCATGTTCACCGTCCGCGTCCACAATCTTCTCCTTTTTCACGACACGTTTTTGCGTCCGCGCCATCAGGCAGAGCTTACCGATGAATTCAGCATACACCTTTGCCGTCTCATCGGTGATTGCGCCATACAGCCATGCAAAGGTGATGCGGTCGCGGAATCTGTACCATCCCTCTCCTTCATAGTCCGTTACATCACGCACAATGGTGCGGGTATATGTCTGTGCGTAGCTTTCGATGAGACTGTGATCACGAACTCCATGGGAATTGGTCTGGATTTTGTGAATACCATATTCAAATGGATTGACTATTGGTACCTCGTTGAGAACAACATCCTAACCTTGACACTGGTCGAAACTGGAACTCATGCAGACATATTCGATGAATAAGTTGTTTTTATAGAAACTGGCTCAACCTACTCCTAGGGGCTCTCCCTGTTCAACGACCGTTTATTTAGATTCTCAAATCTGTCATGTAGTTTCATAACTCCAGTCTCTTGCATTCTTCATACTCATTATTTATGTTGAGCGTCTTTCAGATAAAACATGCACATCCTCAAGCCAAAGATAGTATGGCATATTGGATGTGCATTGTATATCTAAAATTATATTTTTGAATGGCACTACCGCCGATAGGAGGTCGAACATACACTCTATTTCTTGTACCCAGTCCACTGCTCATATTTATTGGCGCAATGGTAACCTGCCTGGGTTTCTTTGCCCTTGAACGAACTCTTCTTATTGATGCACACTCCCAAAACTCGGTCATTTTCACAGCGAACAGACTTGCCGGATTCTCGCTTACCCATCCAATGTTCACAGGTGGCGCAGCATTTTACGGTTCAGTAGGACACTCATGTATATCACCCCTTTTATCAATGATTCGCTAAATTTTTCATGCTAGATGTGAAATCAACGCTCTGGCAATAAACACGACCTCCTCACACTTCTTACCCGCTCTCACCGTCCATATAAATCGTGCTGCCGGGAAGCAAGGGATAATCTCCTGTACTCTTTCGCTAATATAATCGAAAAGTTCATCCTCCTGCGCTGACACATCCCACCATTCCAGCATTTCATCTGGGATGAGAGAATGTTCTTCGTCCACACTAAAGAGATCAGCACGCCCTCTACTGTCTCATCTTGCACAGGGCAATTTTCCTGCCTGCGAGATACATTGAATTTTCCCATCACGCTGATGCCAGCGTTTTTACTGACATGCGAGTAGTCCAAGACCCCCATATCCGCATAACAGCTTTTGCCCCACCACAGTCCAAACCAGTGCATAAAGTTCTTTGCACAATCCGCATCTGCGAAGCAAAAATATCAGGGATTATTCAAAATGTCGATAGAACTCATCTGTTTGCCGCACCAGTAAGGGCTGCACGGATTCGATAAATTCCCCTCGGAGGCTGTACGGTATATGAGAAGCATATCCTGCTGTTCGAATATCTCCGGCGGCATCTCTGCAATGTGGGTGTCCGAGACCAGCAAAACACGCCATAGCCGTACTTCATCCTCGTCCACATCGTCCTCGCAGCTTTCTCTTTCTAAAGCCCCTTCCATATCACGTACGGCTCATCATCCCCTTTGATCTCTCGCACTCTTTATAAAATCGCTGCACAGTCATACCATATAGGGATCGCATTCCGTAACGCAGGAATAATTGTGCTCCAACGAGAGGATCAAATTCTCATCCGCACAGGCAATCCTCAGATCCCAAATTTCCTTGTAGGATGACATTTCCTTGTCCCTCCATCATTCGATTGACCATGTGCCTTTTTCCGCGCACAAGTCTTTGAATGCTGCACCTCTATGCATATCGGTTTTGATCATAATTCGTTGCGCGGGCGAATCCCTTGATCGGTCAGTCTCGTTGCAAGAAGTGCAGTCACGCTCTGCTCATGACACTGCTATGATTATCCATATAATGTCTGCACTTTCGTGAAAAAGAGCTGCATAGTTTCTCCGCTTCTGTACATACATCGTACAGTGAGAGTTCAGCCCCTCGAAGATAAAGCAGCGCCCTGTACTTCTGCATCTTTTGCGAATAGTTCTTCCCTGCGGAATGAGCATTTTCTTGGATATGCAGAGAATATGCCCTCGCTGTGATCCGAATGCCTTGATCACATCATCGAAGTCAATATCAATCACTTGAACATCAGCGAACATCTGCCATCCAATGAAGCGAATAAACTCTTTTGCTGAATCCACATTGGCAAAACAAAAGACTGCAGGATGACATACTGCCTCACTCGGCTCCCTCTTCTGCAGAGAAAAGAGCGGTCGCACGCATTCGGTCAGCTGCTCCTCGCTGCTTGTTCGATAGACAAGCACCATATCCTGCTTCTTGAGCATTTCGACGAGGGATCTCTGCCACGGATACATCTGCCGTCAAGAGGATTCGCCAGACCCAAACATCATCTTTGGTATGTGTCAAATCGGTTTTTCTGTTCCTCGACAGAACCGCTTTACAGAAATACCGCATTCGATCTCGCAGGTCTCCTGATGAGGAGCGTATTCGCTCAATGACGGCAGCAAATCATCATGCTTGCACGCAATTCTAAGTTCGCGTGCGCCCTCGTACACTTGCATTTTCGCTCTCTCCTCGCCAAGTTGATTTCCTGCATATAAATAGTGTGCAATTTACTGTTCTTCGGGCACTGTGATTTTTAGGACATGGGCTGTGCGACAAAAACAAGGATTTCGTTCTTATCATGCACCTCAATCTGCCATAGAACATTGACCCCATCTGCAAAACAACCAGCGATGGCTTCCGCTTTTTCCATCACATCGAACATGGAAAGTTCTTTTTGAGCCTCTGAAAATCAGCTGTACCTCCTGTGCTGCTCCATTCCGAGACGGTAGCTCCTCTAACGGGAGAGATTCTCCCGAGATCCATCGCAGATATCCTTTTGTAGATGAAAGAAGTGGTAAAAACATCGTCCCATGTCGCACCAACCAGCTGAGATCGACGCGGCGCCCATAAGCCCGACCCGCAAACATAAGCCTTCGCAGAATCGGCATCCGCAAAGCAAAGGACAGCAGGTCTTGCACATTGGTCGCTACCATTCTCCTGCAGCGCGACCAACCGCTCTGCACAAGCGATAAAGTTTTCCTCAGAGTCCGTACGGTAGACACAAATGACATCCTGCTCTTTTAGCACCTCAGTCGGCAAACTTTTTGCCTGCATGTCCAGAAATCATCATGGTGTTCCGCCAAGATACCGCATCCAAAGAAATCGACTGTTCCTGGGGCGCTTCGGGATAAAACAGACGCACGGGCATCCCGCATAAAGATTCATACTCCTCTACATGGGAATAATAGTGCGCAAGTGCAGAAAACACACTCTCATCCGTACAGGTGAGTCTTACCCCATGATCCGTCGAGGCACTCTCTTCATCTTTGAACATTTCCTCAAACATTGTTCTCCCTCTTTTCATCTATTTCAGTCAATATCAGATTTTTCCTCAAAGCCTTATACAAATATCACACCCCCTAACTTCTACGCCACATATCAATGGAGCTGGATCGCTAACATCAGGATTGTATTCATGCACTGATTTTTATTTGTAAAGTCCACTTTTTTCTTACGCTCCGGGTGACCGACACGCAAAATGCGGATATCATCAGCCTCGAAGCAGCCTCTAGCCACGGCATATTCCTTTTTCCGATTTGACACTGTCCATCGACCTTGACCGTAAGGTTATCAAACAAATGCTGTATATAGTAGTCATAGTCTCTCGCCGTATAAAAGACGATCTTAGCGGGTTTAATAATTTTTATCTCTTCTTTTATAATTTCGAGTTGCGTAATACAAAAATCCTTCATCTCTCTCGTATTCTGATCCGTTGTCGATGAAACATTGCATTTTACCATGTTCGTGAAAAGCAATATTCTCGATGCTGTCATTCCCAAACACGTTTTGACAAATCAATCTTGTATAACTCCAGTATTGTGACCAACGTGCATGCCACAAGTCATCTCTGGAAGCAGTAAAGTTATTGTAACAATGTGTTTCCTCACCTCCTGGAGTCCCACGCGCTACTTTTCCTATGAATAATACACGGTAAGGATTTTCATAAAAATTTTTACCCACACACCATGCGCCGATCGGTCCTTTGAGTTCAAGCCCCTTCTGGTCGCAAGAATTTTTACATGCAACGCAAATGGGATTCGTGGAAGTATCATGGTGAACACTCAACTGTTTCGCTGCATACATTTCCAATATCTTTTCTTCGGCTGGACTATAAAAGTTCATATCGCTTATATATCCTCCTCGATTACCTAAACCCATCTTCAATAAAGCAATGCAAAGGAACACCTGCGATCGTCCCCTTGTTTTCTGATTCATCATCTCTCGGATATAAAAGAAGCAGATTATTTGCTCCAATCGTGCGCATTTCTCCAAACTGAGCGACCTTCCTTGCTGTCGTGATGAGGATTGCCTGCCCTGCATTTTTGTGGGGCTTATATATCTCCTTAAAAATTTTCCCAACTTCCGCTTACATTATCGTATGCATCGATTTTTCAAAGTGCTGCCTAAGTCTCGATGCCGACACACGCAAAAGGCGATATGTTGTGGTAAACTAAAGTTGTAACAGGAATGTCTAATAGGGAAACACCGAATGAAAGGGATTCGATTCTTGTCACAACAACACTATGAACCAGAGTTCAAGCAACAGATCGTCAGCTTCATATCGAAGAAGGACGCACATACCAAGCTTAACAGCAGGTATGGAGTCTCAAAAAGCAAGCATCAGCAAATGGTGCAAAAGAATTCAGCGAAGAATGCCAGCAAAAACGCCTCAAAAGAACCTGACTGCCCAGAACGATCTGGAGCTTATGAAGGAGAATCGTCGCTTGCGCGAAGAACTCGCAGATGCACGCAAAGAAAACCTTTTCTAAAAAGCAGCGGCATTCTTCGCAAAGGGAATCGACTAGAGGCCTATCGATTCATCGATGAACATCGGAATCTGTTCGGCGTTCGGTGGTTGCTGCGGCGTTTTGGAATTTATCAAATGCTTGTTACAACTACCGAAAACACAGGCGGGCAAAAGAAGATGCCCGAAAACAGAACATCCTGCGTCAAATTCAAGCCATATACCATGAAACCAATGGCGTTGCCGGGTACCGCAGGATGCAGGGTTGATCTGGCACGCAAAGGCATCGAGCTTTCTGCTCTGACGGTTCATAAGTACATGAACACAGAACTGGGATTGCGCTCTATTGTGCGGCAAAAAGCTCCGAGATATCAAGGCGGCATAGAGCATAAGAAGTTTGAGAATCTGCTCAAGCAAGATTTTACGGCAACACAAATCAATCAGAAATGGGCAACAGATTTCACCTATTTATTTCTCAAAGGAGGCGATGTCCGATACAACTGTACGATTATAGAATCTGTATGATCGCAGCGTTGTTGCAAGCTTGACGGATCGTCGTATGACGAGCGATTTAGCAATCCGAACGCTTGGCAAAGCACTCAGCAGTCAACGAAAGAGAAGCAACGGTCTGATTCTTCATAGCGATCAGGGCAGCCCGTGCACATCGAAGGCGTTCACCGACTTTTGCGAGGAACACGATCTGACGCAAAGCATGAGCAAGGCTGGATGCCCGTATGATAACGCCCCTATGGAGCGCTATTTTAATACGCTGAAGAACGAAGAAATTTATCTTCATGAGTATCGAGATGAGGAATCTCTCTCATCGCGCAGTGGAGCATTTTTGCTTATACCACATACAACCATGTACGACCGCATTCTTATAACGGCTATCGTACGCCATTCGAAGCGAGGTATTCGACATAAGTTTATTGGACACTCGTGTTACAAAAAACGCTTGACCACAACAATCAGTGCTCCTATCATGTGCTCAGAGACGCGCATCTTCACTTGCACGCTCGGACCGCTGAACATATAGATGTGTTCTGCCATGTGCTTTGGCAGACTGTAGCCTGGACAAAATCTTCCATTTGATCCATCGGCTCGACCTTCGCATCGAGCATCTCCAGCTTCGTCATATAATCTAGGCGATAGTGAGAAAGTTGATTGCTTGCGTCATAACTGCAGAGCAAACAATATCTACCCTGATTTTGCCACCATCTGATACGGGTTCACGATGTACGGGGCTTTCCGTCGGGGATGCAGCTGGAAGTCTTTGCCGTAGCTATTGTAAGTAAAGCGAACCTTCCGCTCCTGTTCAATGGCATCGTTCAGCACATCCAAATTCAGCAGAACTTGCTTGTTGTCTGAGTGTATGAGTTTCGGCAGATGACAGACGTGCTTCACTTTGGCGCGGAAGTATTTGTTGCCAAGTCCTGTCAGCTTCTCAATCAACCGTTTCGCCTGTTTACCGGAAAGGGTACTGGGGAAAAGAGGACGCTGTCAATCAGCATCCTCAGTTCCGCATTCTCAAACTGGCGCGACATAAGGCAGATGCCGCCCTCCATGGAAATCTCATACCCCATTTCTCCCAGAGCATAAGATTATTCTTAACCGTCTGCCGCGTACATGGAACGCCATAGTTTTTTTCCAGCAAATCCACGATTTCCATTTGCGTCAAAGGATGGTCGCTGTCTGTATATTGCTCCAAGATCTCCAAAATCAGCATATTTAGAGTCTTCTTGTCCAGCTGCCCATAAGGATACATACGCTCACCTCTTTAAAATGTAACGCCTTTAGATCTTGTATGCAGCAATTCCTGCTATTTTTTCGTCGGGTATGTATCTCACATTTCCTCTCTTGCTGATTAAAGTATACCATATTCGATGTTAAAAATTTTTACCTTTTTGGAGATTTTCAAAAATATTTCCGATGTTCCCAATTCCTACACGCTCACGTCCGCTCCATCCTGGAACAATACCGTTCCTCCCCGTGTCCATGTCCACGGTCACGCACTCCAGCATGCTTGCCCACAGTCGTCTGTAGGAATCTGCCGCAGAAGTTGTCTGTCCCATATCATCCTCCCACACCAATCCCCCACTTGAAAAACATACACTAGTCAACAAAAACTGGACACGAAAATCTAAAAACGAGTCATGAAAAGCCGCGTTTCCTAAAAATCTTTATGTAGTAGCTGTAGGGATAGTTGTGCAGATAGTCCGCAGAAGAGAGCTCTGCACACATGGGTGATTCCACATAAAAATGACTGCTGCATAAGGTACATATCCTTATGCAGCAGTCATTTTTATGTGATAATCTAATTTCCTAGAGCGTCGCCATTTGCTGTCATACAGCATCTGTATTCTCTTTTTCCGTCAAGCACGTCTCTAACTGTCTTATCAAGATTGGTAATTCTACAAAAACGACTTCCGCTATAATATTCCAGTTTGTTCCATCATAATCATGCACAAGACGATGCCGCAAGCCTGCGATCATCGCCCATGGAATCTCACTATGTTTCGCTTTATACTCCGGGGTCAAATTGGGCTATGCTCCCCCATATTATATAGCGGCGTTGTGACAAGCCACTGCAAGGGCAGTTGTGTCATCAGTGCTTCTTTTTCAATGCTATTTTTAGGATATATTCCTGCAAGCGAGCAGCATAGTCATATATCTTTTTGAACTCTTTGTCGATCGGAATACTTCATGCCACCAAAACCCTTTCTTTCATAATTTTTTGTAGAAATTACTGTCAGGGGTTGACTTCACTGATCTCAAAAAACATCTACTTTTTCTCTAACGTCTCTCGCAAATCCTCTGCCAGAGCAAAAAAATCATCGTTCGCTTAAACTTTTTCTCCACCGTAAACCAAAAATCCAAATCACTATTTTCGTCTGCTTCACCTCTCGCATACGAGCCAAACAAATAAATTTCTTTCACACGGTATTTATCAGCAAGTGGTTTTACCTTCGCAACGATATGTTCCATTGTAAATACAGTCTCCTGCATCATAATCCCTCCTGTTCGCTCATATCATTTTCATCTCCATCATTCCCTTGATGGTTCCATCATTCCTTATCATCGCATTTTACTCCGATTCTGCGTTTACTTCTGCCAACACCTTTTTCAAAACGAGCATAAGCATCACGTACGATGTTGGCAATTTGGTAGAGGGCGTTTGCATCGCGCTCGTTTATGTGTAATATATTTTCATAAACGTACCATGCCCAGTTTTTCCTTCGTCGGCGGACTGTCGTAAGCCAAAGGATTTTTCACCGAATATTTCATAGAATTTCTGGTGGTGTTTCTTGCTGCCGTAAGAATAACCTTGCAAGCAAATCGCCACGCTCAAACCAGAATTGGTTGCAGTTATCGACATCGTATTCCAGCTTATATTCTTTGCCATTCCTGTTTATCATGGTATAACCACAAGCACGGGACGATATGATTCCATCGTTACGCTGACGCGACTGATATACTGAAAATTGGGTGAGGCAAATCAGAGAGCTGTTCGTTCACCGACTGCACTAAGCTGCGATTTCGGCTTCTGTTTCCCCATGCCTGTTCCGCAGCATCTCCAATAGCTTCACCGCCTACCGAAGTGACAGCCGAACAGCGGAGGATGTCACGCAAATAATGCGTATTAGTTTCGGAAAAACTCCGAGGTTGCATCATCTTTTACCGTCAAGAGGAAATATTCCAGGAAATTCGGCAATTCCTGTACAAGGCGTGTAAGTTCCGCCGAAAAAAATCAACACGGGCAAAGATTTCCTCCAAAAATAGTGAAAATCAGTAATGTTGTCATCTTCCTGCGTATCCGCTGTATTTCCTTGATGTTCGACGAAGTGTTTAATCGTATGGGCATCGACGCTCGATAGTGCACGGAGATTGTCTATGCTTGCATTTCCTGCTGCCATGTAATTATACAGAGCATCATACCTCATTTGCATACAGACAGTGGCAAAATAAAATGCGCTGACGCAATTTTTCAGGGATATGATGTATTACGGACTCGGTGATAATATTTAACAGCTGAAAAGTGTTAAACAGGCGTTTCATGCTCCGTGGATTGAGTCCGATGGATGTCTTAATAAGCGAGGTGAAAAGCGACACATTGGCATCATCAGTATCGACCTTAAGTCGCTCCATTATATTTTGCACATAAACGGCTATATCGTATTGTGCTACAGGCATTTTAAAATGGAAGTTGGATGATCTTATCAAAAAAACTGCGCCCTTTTGTGAGCATCCACTTCGAGCCATACTTCTGCTTTTTATCCCCATAGTGACTACTTCGTAATCGACGGCAAGGACAAATACACAATTCTCACAGTCCAAAAAGAGTTTCAAGACTTCCAACAGTTCCACTGCTTTTTGCAGGATGAAGTCGATCTAAATCATCAACAAAAAACAACAACACGCTGACGCATCGTCTCTTCTAATTTTGTATTTACGGCTTTTTGAAATTGCTCCTTTAGAGCCAAAAATTTCCGAAACATAACTCGTGGCAGTGGCAGAATCTGTTGCTTGCTCGATCTTATCGGCCACCCGCGAACCAGCCGTCATCTCCGCGGCAGTTAAGATGGCATTTTTGCCAGCCCTTTTATTCCACCGACAATTTTCCCCAAGATATTGGGATCCCATCTAGTCTTTTGGAGCAAGACCTCCATCATCGAGATTGCCAACGAATTTCCGAGAGAGAAGTGGGAGAATTGCCAAGTGTTAAACCAGATGGGCAAGGCCAAGTTTCTTATGTTGGCATCAACCATGTTCATCATGCTTGTTTTTCCGCTGCCCCAGTCTCCTTGAATAGAAACAGTCATTGGCGTGTCGCAGGTCAAAATAAAAACTGGAAAGACCGTTGATGTACTGGCCAACATTAAAACGGTCATCTTTAATATCTGCTATCGGCACATCGGGACAGCCAGTAGGTTCAGTAGATTTGCCATGACAGAAATCAAATACTCCCATGATTTTTACTTTCCTTCCTAAATAACGAACAACACTATGAAGAAACCTACAATACCAGCAACTCCTATAAGGATATTGATAGGATCTGTCACCAATCCATAGACAAGCATAATCACTATGCCGACGAGTTGTATAATAAAAAGTGATACCGACGATGTAGCCAACACTGTTCTCCTCTCATTCATGTCATCCATACGTCGTAATCTCATCATAGCAATCGACATAGACATTTTATTGGTAAGATGATATTGGTTTTTGCTGTATAGATATGAAATTATTCATTAATATTCTGCAATTTGTTACACTTTTTAATCCTTTGTAATCATATCATAAAAAAATATTAATCAAACAACTTTTCCTCTTATATTAGAGCTTTCCGTCACACGCCGGAATCTCTGTCATGTCAGTGACACACTTCTTCTATTTCAGTCAATATTAGATTTTCCTCAATTCGCTTCTTACTGTGAACACACGTTTTTAGGCTGCTTCGACAGTTCATCAAAGATATGAAAAACCCATTTTATGTCCTCCTTGGAAATGCGCATCAAGGGTAAATCTACATAATAACAACACTGCAAGTCAGAATATTTTTAGTATGGGTCGCGACCCAGTTGAGAGAGCGTAGCGAACGAAACAAAAACCCACCCGCTATGCGGGTGGAAGATAAAGAGTTATACAAAAAGCATCTTTCCCGCTTATACTAAGGATGTTCAAGCCAGTAGAAAAAGAAGGGAAAAGATGCTTAATGGCACAGAAAGCAAACAGTTTATCCCACACAAAGTGGCTCTGCAAGTACCATATCGTGTTCACCCCGAAATATCGGCGGAAAATCATATATGGGCAGTACAAGGAGAGTATTCGAGATATCCTGAGGCAGCTATGTGCATATAAAGGTGTGGAGATACTGGAAGGTCACCTTATGCCGGATCATGTACACATGATGGTAAGTATCCCACCGAAAATCAGTGTATCACAATTTATGGGATATCTCAAAGGGAAAAGTGCCTTGATGATTTTTGATAAACACGCCAACTTGAAATACAAGTTTGGGAATCGGCACTTTGGTCGGAAGGGTATTACGTAAGTACCGTTGGGTTGAATGAAGCAACGATACGTAAATATATCCAAGAGCAGGAAAAGCATGACATTGCCTTGGATAAACTCAGCGTGAAAGAGTACGAAGACCCTTTTAAGGGAAGCAGGTAGTACCACCGCCCTTTTAAGGGCAGTGACGAGTCAAGGGCAATATGGCTTGAACAAAGTGAAAGCCAGCGCCTTTAGACGCTGGCCGGTATTATCCCCTTTATAGGGGCGTGCAAACCACCCGTTTGACGGGTGGTCATGATTGTTATTTATACCTCTCCTTCGTAACTTTCTGGTTATTCCATTCACAACGATATCGCAAACATCCATTTCTGTATCGCCATTTTCATCAATCGCCTTCACTAATTCTTTTCCAGTGAGATTTTTTTGAAACAGCATTTGACGAAACGTATCTCAAAAACACTGAAAGTCGGATCCGACGGATGTTCTTCATTTGTATTCGTCAAAAAGATATTAACTGCATACAACGAAGTGTCCCCTGCTGCCGGAATTTGCTTCTTTTGCTAAACGTCAGCCAAAGATCATCCACAATACCGGCGCACGTCTCTTCATGCCTCTTTATAAACGTATAGCCGCATTCCTGGGATTTAGAATTTATAGCCTTGAGCAATTTATCTACATTTTTTTGTACGTCATAAAAACCACAAAGGCGGCATTCTTATAGTTCGTCCTATAATCCTTATGATGATCTGCCATAAAGTATTCGTCCTTTTTCTATTGATTCGTTTGAAATGCCGTTTGTCATAGACAAAAAGGTATCGAATCCCTCTTTTCAATAATCTTACCAAATCACTTATCATCAGTCTCTGCCCAAATGTATATTTGCTTCCCTTCCCCTGTTCAAAAGATCCTTCATCGATTCCAGTATGTCTTCCCAACTTGCAAAAAAACGAAAACAGACACCTTGCTTTCTTATAACATCCTTATATGCACGATAGACCGATACGCATGATTCGTGCCCCTGCAATGAACAGCAGGATTTTTCCTTATCTTTGGCTAAATCGCATAAAATTTCTGCTTCGCGAATGAGCTGGTCGTCTGAGGACAGTCCGCTGTTGAGCTTTTACCTCAATACCAATACAGCAATTATCAAATTCCAACAAAACATCCAATTCCCACGATCGTGTTTCGGCCAGAATTTGATATGCTCCTCTCATATTTGTGCAATTCACGTTTTTTCTATGAGCTGAATTGCAGTCTGTGATGCTCCTTGCGGCTCATCCGATTTGCGTAATGCCCCGCATAGGATTGGTTGCAGTCCGTCACAAAAAAATCCATGTACCTTAATGTACTGAAAAAAATCTCCGGTCAGCTTATCCTCCAGATTGTCGGATAGGTTCGATCCGGATCTGCTGATTTTTCCATAAAAATTCTTCGACCATGATTGCCCTCATTTCACCTACTTATACTTCTTCCCCATCCAATCGACTGCGTTTGACAAATAAATCAATGCCGTACTGCAATCGTTCTCTAATCACAGTATATCATATCCAATGTTAAGGAAGCACTGATAAATTCAGCACCGCCGTCTTAACACATCTTTTTCGCACTGTCTGTGTCGATAAATCCTCCACATAGCCTATGCTATGCGTCCGGTTTGTCTCCTTGACCGGACAAAAATCTGTACCAATCCGACAGACTTCATTTTATCAGCGATTCCTTTAAATTTTTCTTTTTAGAGATTTTCAAATCTTTTTGTCTTCCTTGATATGGCGCTGCATACTTTTCTCGTGCCCCCTCAACAGCAGCACTTTCAGTCTGTAAGATTCGAACACCCCGTCATGCGAGATGGACGCTTCGGTTTTCTCGGCATCGCTTCACCTCCATCAAAAAGCCCTCACAGAAAATTATTTCTCCGCGAAGGCTGATTCCATATCCAATTCTTGCAAAAACGCTGATAACTTGAAAAATAATCTTTACAACAGCGTCAACAGCCCCTGATGCACCTTATCCCCAACGCGTGTCTCCGTGACGCGGCAGTCAACATCATAGAACCGACAAAGATTCTTCTCAATAAGCAGGCTTTGTCGGTCCAAAGAGATGCCCCCCGCGCCCATC
>BNJV01000713.1_pt1 | contig 48321 bp, 69 predicted proteins | sample 8540591 | NCBI WGS metagenome assembly BNJV01 (sample SAMD00202457, study PRJDB9452) | human saliva metagenome | host: Homo sapiens | reverse complement strand
CTCTGGAAAGTTATGGATATCATTTAAAAACTATGGTTCTGAATGCCTGTGAATACGGTAACATTCCCCAGAACAGGGAAAGAATCTATATAATTGGATTTTTAAACGAGGAAGATTTTGATAATTTCAAGCAAATTTCACCAATAAATTTAATAAGTAAAAATTTCTGATATTGTTGATTATAATGCCAAAAGTAGATGATAAAATTCTATTATACAGAACAAAACTGTTCTTTTTATAATCTGCTCAAGGAGGGGTAACTAACAAAGATACTGTTTATCAGTGGAGAAGAAAAATATATCAGGGAAATAAGTCAAATTTATGTCCTACACTTACAGCAAATATGGGAACAGGAGGGCATAACGTCCCTATCGTTCTTACAAAATATGGTATAAGAAAACTTACACCAAAAAGAATGCTTTTATGTTTCAAGGATATCCTGAAAGCTTTTGTACTGCCTGATGATGTCGCTCAAAGTCATCTATATAAGCAGGCAGGTAATTCTGTAGTAATTCCTGTAATTTACAGATTAGCGTCTGAAATAAGGAAGGCTTTAAAAACTGATAAAAAATAAAAATTAATGCTTCCATAAAAAGACAAAAATATGACTTCAGCTGAAAAATAACTGAATCTATAAAAATATTTAACGCGAGTATCTTCACTGCTCGCTGTATCAAAGGAGATTTTATGGCAAAATTATAAAAGATTTTGATTTTAAAAACTGTATTTTATTTTATACATAATACTTGTACTCATTGTAGTGTATCTGCTTTTTAAACTTGGGATTTTTCTGTTTCCTTTTACATTGGCTCTGTTTTTTTCAATAATGACTCAGCCATTTTCAAGGTTTCTGGAGAAAAAGCTTAAATTTTCACAGAAAATTGCAAACCATAGTGTCAATTATCCTGTTTCTGGTAATATTTTTTAGGATTTATAAGTCTTTCTGCGTTACGTTTATCAGGGGAAATTTACAAGCTTTCCATAAATCTTAACAAATATTCCAAAGAAGCGCAAAGTTTATGGAATACTGCAATAGATAAGATTTACTCCCTTCTCGGATATTTTCCTGAAGGTTTTGATGAACAGGTAAAAACTCCATAAACGGATTTATCAGAATGGGAACTTCAAAAGCTTAGGTTCCTTTCATAAACAGCCTTATAAACTTTTATTACATCAATACCAACAATAATACTTTATATCTGTATTACAATACTTTCAACGTTTTTATAAGTCTGGATAAGAATAAGATAATGGCTTTCCTGGAACAGCAGTTTCCAAAATCATGGATAAAAAGGTATATAATATAAAAAGAGAAAATGTTTAATGTCCTCGGTTTCCTATATAAGGAGCTCAGATTATACTTATGACAATCTGTTTCTTTTGAGTTACTGATTTCATTTAATATACTGTCATTCTTAAAATTTAATTTACCATACCCATTGATTTTTCAATAGTAATCTGTATTATTGATGCCCTTCCAATACTGGGAGCAGGAGCTGTACTTCTGCCATGGAGCTTAATATCATTTGTAACGGGGAGATATTAATCTTGGACTGGCTTTTACTTTAGTTATTTATTTTCTGGTTCTTTCTGTACGTCAGATGCTTGAACCAAAGCTTATAAGCCAAAATCTGGGGGTACATCCACTTGTTACACTAATATCAATGTATTCAGGATTTAAATTCTTTGAGTTATAGGATTCCTTATAGGTCCTGTTGTAATGATTATACTTAAAAATGTATTTTCACGTGAACTGGAAATTGGATTTTTCAGGAAATCTTTTCAGAAACTGAAGATGATGAGAAAAAATAAATCTGATACAAGTAAATCTGATAATGCTGAAAAAATGGTGATTCTGATTCTGATTCTGATTCTAATACAGAATCGGATAGTAACTCTAAAAATAATGAATCTATAAATGAAAAAGTAAAAATATATAGATAAGGAATTTATTGAAGACAGAAAATGTTAAAAATAAAAATGATAAAAACTATCAAAAAGAATATATATCAAAAACTATATAATGATATATTAAATTCTTTTTGAGATAGTTTTTATTGAAAAGTCAATAGAAAATGCAAGTTTTCCCTGCATTTCCATCAACTTATTAAATTTTTATATCTGAGTGATAATGATTAGTAAAATCAATCTGAATCCAAGTCCACCTCTCAGGTTATTATTATCACTGTCATATCCTGTATTAAGAGTCATTCCTACTCTTGAATTTTCTATTCCAAAGTTTAAATCTGCTTTGAAAACTTTTTCCTTTTCTGCTGTCTTTGTCTCCTCTTATGTTAAACCAGTCAGCAGCTTGTATATGATACTCTTGCCTTGTTATTTACATTTCCCTACTTTTCCTAGTTCACTTTCATAACCCTAAACCTAAAAGAAGCTGTAAATATGCTCTTAACTGCAAATGGCTGTCTATACTTAAATTCAACTCCTATTTCAGGTTTTACTGAATAATAGTCATTTCCTTTTACATCCAGTCTCACCTCTCCTGATTTTTTTCCTTGATGTTACTGAATCTTCCATATTCAACTTTTAAACTTCCATATGGTCTGATACTTGTTCTTTCGCTTGTTCTTATATTGTATCCTACTTCATTTTTTAACTGCCACACCATAAGTTGTATAATCTGATTTAGCATTGAAGATTTCATCTACTACAAGATATTTTCTATGCATTTCATTTTTAGATACATATCCTTCTCCTGAAATTGTCCATTGAAGATTTCCATTGTGGTCTGATGCAGGTGTCATTGTTTTGAAGATTCCAAGTTTTAACATAGTCTGATTTTCTCTTGATCCTCCGATGTCTTTAAACTTGAATTTGTTATGCACTCCTCCTGCATACCATCCTGATACGTTTCCTAACTTGACAGTTTTCATCTTTCATGCAGGTATGCAAATCCATATGCATTACTTGTATAGTCTATATATTCCTGCAGTGTCTGTAGTATATTCATCCTTCATTCCAAATACTTTTATTTTATTTGACTGTTTAGACTTAGTTTCCCATTCCTTTAGACAGATGAGTTATTTCCTTATCTATCAGTCTTCCTGTTCCATATGTTCTTTGCTGTATATTTGCATACTGGTGACCCATCATTTCATCAAATGCCTGTGTCAGAAGTACTGGCTCATTATTTCCTATGCTGTTAAGCTTGTTAAACAGTACTTTTTCCCTGGAATCAGAGAATTAACTCCATATCTCTGCTCCAGTCCATCTGTAAAGTTCCATGCATTATCAGTTTGTCTTAACGTATGATGTATACGGTACCTTTTGCCATAGCAACTCCCTGTTATTTCACCATATGAATTAAGTATTGGTGTCGCCATCCATGTCAGTGAACCTGCAAGTGATGTAAGTTTAAAGTTACGTCCTGTTATCTGGTCAAGGAATGGTTTTATTACGTCTCCCTTAACTACCCAGTATTTTGAGTTTGTCATTTCTGAATATTCTGTTCCTATTATCAGCTGACTGTTTATAGGTGGTATACTTCCATCTATATCTATTGGTTTTTGTTCTTCCTAAAGTATCCACATAGAATCCAATATCTGATAATCCAATGTTTGATTGATTACCTATCAATTTTGCTTTATTTCTGCAACTTCAGCATCTGAAACAGGTACTCCATCCTTTGTGAAAAACAGGTTCTCCATTCTTTTATGCTTATTTTTATACCTTCAAATTCCTTGTCTGTTCCACTTGTCTGCTCTTATTTCCTGTCCTTTTGCATCCGATGTTTATCTTACTGTTTATCTGAGTTTTTCTAAATCTTCTAATTCAGCAGGGTAATGTCTTTCCAGCTTTATTCCGTATGTTCCTCTTTCCTCTTACCTTTATTTCACCGTAGTTTTTAATTGTAGCGTATCTTTGTACTGTACCATCAGCATTCTTTTTACCTCTTATTACAACTCCATAACTGTTATCCGCATCTATCAGTATTTTTGCATTCTCTTTGTTTACAAGAGTTGAACCGTTCATTACTGCCACTCCTACAAGTCCGCTTACATTTTCATTTACCTTTCCTTCTCTTCCGGCATATGAGTCTGTTGTCTGATAATTCCCTTTATTTACAAATGTAGCTCCTTCATCAACGTATACATCCCTGTCATTGATTCTATTTTGTTTGAAGCTGTGGCTCTGCTTCCATCAAGTAGTATATTTCCTCTATTTTCAACAACTGTTCCTGCTCCTGAACCATACATTCCTATTGACTTATCTCCAAATATACGGATTTCTCCCATCATTGGCAATTTGACCTCCATTGTCTGTTGCCATTCCTATTCCGTATACAATTTTGCTCTTGTCACTGTATATTTGGTCCAGTTAGAGGGTCTGTATAATCTGTTGCTCCAACATATATTCTTCCTGAAGCACTGTTTGTGGCTGTTGATCCTGGTGCATAAACTCCTATATTTCCTTTTCCATTAGAGAAATCCAGCAATCCATTATTTACAAACTCTCCTTGTCCTGTACTATCACCCTTAATATAGAACCCTATCACACGGTCTACATTTCCAGTAGCTATATCTTTTATTGTTTGTTATTTGTGCTCTTCCACCCAGAATACAGGTATGTACTGTCACTTCCCAGAGTTACATTTGATCCTGCTGTATTAGTGTAAACATTTACTTTTGAAGAATCTATTGTCTAAGAATAAATCCGTAGAGATTTTTCTCCCACTGTTACATTTGCACTGTCATTTTACTGTTGCTCCATTTTACTGCATAAACTCCTACAGGTTCAGTATTTGGTGTAGTTGCAGTATGAGAATCCACTACAATATTTCCTGCAACTGAAACACTTCCATCCTGTTTGTATATTCCCATACCTTCATCTTTTACATGAAGATTTCCTCCTGTCATATGTTACAGGCGAATTTGTTGTTGAGTATACTCCTATTGATTTTACTCCTACTCTATATTTCCACTTGTCAGAGTAATAGGTGATGTTCCATTTGAGTATATACTCCAATAGTAGGATTCTGTGCATCTGCTGAATCAGCTATTGAAATATCTGCCTTATTTTTCAAATGACTGGCTTCCCTTTCAGGAATACTCCCAGTGTCTTTTTACCTGAAAGTTCTAATTTCCCTTCATTTACCACTGACTTTGTACTGTCTGCATTTGAATATATTCCTATTGAATTATCTCCGCTTAAACTTATTTTAGTTTTTATTTAGCAGATTGGAATCTATTCCTAAAAATTCCCTTTGCATTTGGCCTGTGTTCCTGTTATTTCTTCTATTTCTGTGATACTATCTTTGCATCTTTAAGGAATATTCCATTTGAATTTCTTCCAAGAGTGATTTTCTAACTCCTGTAAGCCTTGAATTTCTTCCTTCAACATACGCTCCTGTATAACCATCTGCTACTGTCATGTCAACTTTTGTTCCTGCTCCATCCATTTGAGCAGTACTGTTTTTAGATAAAGCATTGTATTCTGAGTTGGAGATATATTACCTAAATAGGAAACAAAATTTTGAATCCTCAAGGTATGCAAGTACACCTTTATTGTTGAAATTAACTCTTCCCTTTTGCTGTAATATCCGAATTTTTCCATAAAAAGCTATACCATCTTCTCCTACTGTGATATCTGATGATGTATCGTGTTAAAGCATCTGCAATAAGATTAGTATTTTCAGCATATATTCCTACTAGAAGGTGCTCCCTGCTATTTTCTTTCCAACTGTTATTTTTACCAATATTTTTAACTGTATTTCTGGCATTTGGAGCTTTTTCCTTTACTGTAAAGTCCTACTGATCCATCTCCAAGAGTTATCTCTGCATTACATCTGTTTACCATTCCTTCCAGTTTTTGTCCTTGGTCAGGCTTGTGTTCCAGCTTCGTTTATCATGTATATACCGACATTCTTTGTCGCTCCTGCTGAACTTGTTATTTTACCATCCAGATTTATACCCGTTGATGCATTTTTCAGATACACTCCTACCAGATTCCTCTCCAAGTTCTATTTCAGAACCTGCTAATGTTTTTCACTGCAAGTTCATTAGAAGTAGGCGTAAGAGGTGGTGCTACTTCATATTTGGGCGAATCACTGCTGTATACCGTAAATTCCTGTTGACTTTTTACCTAACATTATTTTACCTAAAGCTCCTAGTTGAGCTCTTGCTGATTCTGCATATATTCCAGTTGAACCTTCTGAATTATGGAAATCAATTGTTCCATTATTTACAATTTCGTAGTCTCCTATTATATCCCATGATGTAAATGGTGCAGGTGCAGTAGGATATTCCTTGTGCCATTAATCCTATATTATTTTTTTGCTTTATATGATGGTAAATCATCTCTGCTGATATAGTCGCTCCTCCTGACAGTGAAGTTTCCCCATTAATTACGTGAGTTACTACTATTCCAGGGTTTTTGCAGACGTAGTTCCACCTGTTATATTTGCCTTTCCTTCCACTGTTCTTTCAATTTCTGCAGTATTTCCATTATTTTTGAATATCAAGTTAGTAATTCCATTAGAAGCGTCTATTTGTGATCCTTTCAAACCATAAACTCCTACGCCTTTTAAAGTTATTATTAAGATTCTGTTTGATTTCAATTGTTGCTCCTGATTTTTATAGATAGTTTTGATCCTTTTCCAATAATAACCCCTACTCCGTTGGTTCCATTTCAGTTTAATATGGGATGTAGAACCCAGTGTAGCTTCATTATTTCCTGTTCCAGGTTTATCAACAATATATATTCCTGTTCCTGAAGTTTGCTCCATTTCCTATATTCATTTCTCCTAAATATTTTATTGAACTTCCTGTATTTGTATCATTATCTTTACCAACAAAAATTCCTATTCCGTTTGCACCTGTTGTGATAGGAGCTTTTATTTCATACTGAACTGTTGTTTCCTACCTTTTTGTCCTTCTGCATATATTCCTATTGCATATTTTGCATTAGTTGTTCCAGCATCAACAGAGTCTCCTACTTTTTATAAGCTTTTGTATAGTTTTGAAATATCTGTAGTATTTTTAGGTACAATCCTATTAATCCATGACCTTTTATCTGTTCCTGTTGTATAATTTAATATTGGAGCATGGTTCAGATTTGAGCCATCCAAGTGACTCCTACTCCATAACCTAAGACTTCTCCTATGTTAATACCTTTCAATTTTGTTGCAGTATCTTTTATATAATATACAACTCTCTGCTGACTTGCTTTACCTAAAGAAATATATCCGTTATCCGATGTTATTTCACTTCCGTCAGAACCGTAAACAGCAATTGATCCATTTGTTACAGCATCATCTTTCAATATAACTTTTCCAACTCCTGAAACTGTTGCCTTAGGGAGCATAAATACCTATTGAACCTGCGTTATTTATATTAATTGTTCCTTTCTCAGTTACTCCTGCAGTTGTTGTATATCTATAACTAAATTTGCAACAGTACCTCCTGTATTATTTACAGATATACCTACTGATTTATTTCCATTTACTGTTATATTTCCTGTATGAGATATTGTCAACTTATTTCCTGCGGAAGTTAGTTCCCCATAAATACCTGCTGATTTAGTATCTCCAGTTGGCATAGCTTCAGCTATTATACTCCTGTATTAGTTATTGTTTTTATCTGCAGTACCTGAAACTACTCCAAATATTCCTGCTGAGCTTCCTTGTTTTTACATATATACCTTTAGTATCTGTATCTGTTCCACTGTTTGTTATATTTGAATCTTGACCATAGATTCCAGCTGAGCTTGCTCCTGATATTTTCTATTTTTCCCACTATTAGTTAGCGTAGAATTATCTTTTTCCCAATATACCAACAGAACTTAAATTTTTGCATTGTTATAGTTCCTGTTGAATTTCCCTGTACTTTCACTTGTATAAATTCCTATACCAATTTCTTGTTGATACAATAATACCATCATTTTGTGCTGTTGAGCTGCTGCGCTCCTTTTTGTTGCAATAAGCCCAATATTTGTGTTTGTTGTTAATTTTGCAGTATTTTTACAGTAGAACCATTTTGTTCCAACTAAAACAGAAGTTGGAAACTGCTCCCCCATTTGTTACGGTATAATTTTTCATTTAAATTAGCAGTTACACCACCCGTTGTATAGAATATACTTGCTTTGTCTCCAAAAGTTGAAATATTAATAGGGTTATTGTTCAAATAAGTTCCTACATTTACATCTCCTGATCCTGAACTTCCATTTAAAAAGTCCAAAAAGTTGAGTTTTGTCCTAATTCTACTTCTAAACTCTTACCTGCTTTCAACTTTAAAAAGTATTTCCAAATTTAGTAGCAACTGATGAATATAATCCTACTGCTCCTGTCCCTATTGTTAATTTAGAATTTTCTCCAAAATTTGCTTTAGCATCTCCATCTGAATAAATTCAATTGTTGTTCCAGGAGTTGTACCTGTTCCACTATTTTTCTATATTTATTGGAGCTTTTATATTTAATGTTCCATGTGCATTTTTAGCATATATTCCTACAGCATTAGTTCCAGCATTAATTGTTGCATCATTTCCACTATGATTGAAGGTATATTTTTCCATCAGCATATACTCCAATATTTCCTTTTCCTATTGTTTCTATTTTACCTTTATTATCAAAAAGTTACTCCTGTTGTTGTATTTCCAACTAGAGCAACTGCATTTTGCATAATTTCCTGATGAAGAAATTGTTCCATCTTTTTATTAGTGAAAGTTCCTTTTTCTCCATAAAGAAACCTAAACTAGGAGTTGTATCTGTAGTACCTGTATTACCAGTTACAGAAATTGTTCCCATTGTTAGAACCCTATTCCATTCTTTAAAAACCTAACCTATTGCCTCTTGTCCACTTACATTAATTTGTGTATTTTTCTAAATCAAGTTGTACCCCGTCTAAAAACAGCACCATAGCTTTTTGTTCAGTAACATTAATTTTACCTAATGTTCTATTATCAGCATCTGCATCAGCATTAGTTCTGTTATCTTTTTAAAGTAATGCTTCCTGTATCTTTTTGCATAAACTCCTGAGCTTCCAGTTCCACTTACTGTAATTGTTCCTGTAACTTCTACTGTTTCAGTTCCTACCGTATTCGAACTAGTATTTATTAATCCATGATCATCTTTATATCCAACTTTCACAGGTCTTGTTGGTACCTCTGTATATACACCTACAGAACTACTTCCAGTTACATTAATAGTACCACCAGCATAAACACCTTGTATATTATGAAGATGTCCTATACCAATTGAAGAAGTTCCGCCTACATTTATAGTAGCTGTATTCTTCATATAGCTCATATTTTCTTTTTGAGCTCTACTTGCAATTTGACCTCCAGGTAATGTGGTAATTCCATAATTTAAATAAGTTTTTGAGAGCAACTGGTTGAGAAGTTGTTGAAGTTCCCTTTATATTTTGAACAGTCAACATTCCAAAAACTACCATTACCATTTGGTTATTACTCCATTACCTTCATTTTTAGCCACCATCATATTTTAACCCTCTTCTATCAGAGGTATTTCCATCTGCATGTGGATCTTCTGGTCTTAATTGAATTCCTGCACTCTCTTGTGCATTTAAAGTTATTGTTCCTACATTAATCATTTCTGTTCTAGTGTTATTTGTAGAAGCATCAAAAGTTATTAAAACCAAAAAGCTACTTGATTTTTATACCTGCTCACCATTTCCTATAATTGTTCCAGCATTAGTTACAACCACATTTGCAACAGTATCTCTATATTATTATATTTTAGGATCTGTATTTACTCAAAACCTACATCATCATAACTAGTATGAGTTCCTTGAACGTCTATACCGACATTTTTAGATTTATTTAGGTTTATTGTTCCTTTATATTTAAAAGGATCATAATTTTAGTAGTTCCTACGAGCAATTCCTTCATCAACCATAAATGCGAGTATCATCAATAGCAACCGTCAGCATTGAGTGTTTATTCCTGTTAATCCTTGAACACTAACCCCAAGTAGATATATAGTTTCCTGTGCTCCCGGGCTGGGAGCATAAGTACAGTCAACTATTACATTTTGATTATTTAAATTATGTGGTTTTATTTTGTATTTTACGTCCACTACCAGGGTACTTAATTCAGCAGGTGAAAGTATAAAATCAACCAGATTTTACATTTGGAGCTGTTACTGTTATAGCTCCAACACTTCCAGAGTGTAGTTATAGCTAAAGCTGTTATAGTTGGCAGTGTTATCGTTATTGTTGATTTTGAGGTGCTCCTGGTATAGTTGGTGGTGTTACCTCTGGAGTTTTAATTTCAGGTGCTGTAAGCGGTGTAGTTTACATTTGGATTAACATCCGAGTGCTCACTGGTTCAACAGTTGGCTCAGCTACGCTTAGTGAAACAGCTTCCTTTTTACTTCTTTTTGGAGAAATTCTTGCCAGTATTTCAACTTCGTTAAGAGGTTCATGAATATCTCTCAGCTCTACAAGTCCCATCTAACTTCTCCATTTTACTGATGAACCTTTTACTAGTATCAAAATTCATTCCTGAATAAATATTTCCATTTGCTGTTCTCCATGAGACCTGGGACTCATTTCCCGGAGTTATTGGAAGCCCATGCTAACTGATAGATCATCACTAACTACAATGCATTTTTCATTTTCCAGTTATTTCTGAAATACAGGCTGTTATAGTGTGTATTTTTCCTCTTTATCTCCATAACCATCTCCAGAAATAATGTCTGCATTGGAGTTCATACCAAATTGCCATGAACGCCAAGGTGATGAACAACCTGATCTCCTGTTCCATTAATTGAATTAACTCTAAATTAGACTCCTCCCTATATACATCTTGTTTCTATTTCTCATATTTTTCAGCATAAATTGAGTTTCATCAACAGTATTTTTAAGATTTTCATCTTTGTTTTTCTTATTAGGCTCCGCTTTTGGCGTGTTTGCTAAAAGGCTCCCGTGTAACTCCATTGCCCTGCTACAAACACAAGATTTTTGAATATCTTACTGCTTTAGTGTTTCTCATTATTGATTTTGATTTCTTTTCTGAATTTTTAATTTCATCACTCATTTTATTACTCCTCTACTTTTATATTATAGCAGTAACTCCTGTATTTTATATGCTCAAAACTTCTAAAATAGAACTGATACTTTTGGAACAGGCTACAACTATAATGGATTTAAGTTATGTTATTTTTGCATATCTTATAATTAAATTATTTTTAGTTTTAATAATATCATTTTGCTTTTCAATCCTATTTTCTAAAATATCTCCAACATTATTTCCACATCAATAAATAACACTATAAAATAGAAATCGCAAAATATTATTTTTCAAATATATATCTATTTTTGCATTCCCTTATTTATGTATCAAATAAATAATATGGTCATTTCTAAGTATATATTTACAGATAAGATGACTATTCACCATCTTCAAGTACTTCAACAATTTCTGAATTTTTATCTAAAATAACGATTTTTCAATTTATCATCAAATCCAAAAATACAGATAATCGTATTTTTCTCCTTTAGGTCTGTATAATCCTTCACATATACATTTTTCTAGTATCTGGATATATTAAATATCAGTTTTCCTTCCTTTTTCACCTTCAGATATTTTATCCTTCGGATAAGGCTGTGTTTAAATCTTTTTAGCCTTCTTGAATGGCAGGTAAATACAATAGCTACTTCTGGATTCCACTGAATAAGATAGTGCTCACCATTTTCTTCTATAATACTGAAATTATGTTTCCCAATTTCTTCATCAAAATATTTCTGGAATTTGCACTGAACCATGAATATTTTCAACTTCACTGAACATTTCGCTTTTTCTGTGTATCTGAGTAAATTTTCCAGCCATCACACTCATTCCCAACACAGAAACAGCAACTAAAATAATTTTTCATTAATATTCCTTCTTTCTAAATAGTATATATTGAATATCTTCCATATAATTTTACCTCGATTTCCAAAAATTTCCAATATACAAATAATAATTAATATTTTCTCATGAAAAATTATCTTATCTTACTAATATCATTTCTAAATACATATTTTCAAAATGTATTTTCTTCAGGGAAAAGTATAAGCATGTTCCTTGCTTCTTCGAGTAGTTCCAAATCCTACAACGTTTAAGACACGTCCTCCTGAAGTGACAAAATCATCATTTTCTTTTTGGCTCCACATATAAACAATATTTTCTCCATTTTTCTCCAACACTTGATAATCCTGATATTTTATCTCCTTTATTGTATTTTCAGGATAACCTCCTGCCACTGCAACTACACAGCATGAAGACTGTTTTTCCATTCCACTTTTAACTTCCGATAATTTTTATCGAATGCACTTTTTATCATTTCCAACCATATCTGTTTCAAGTAGGTAATACTGCCTGTGTTTCAGGATCTCCAAGTCTCATATTATATTCAAGCAGATATACACCTTTTTCGTAATCATAAGCCCAAAGAAGATTACTCCTGCAAAATCCATTCCTTCACTATGAATTCCCTTCAGAGTAGGCTCCATTATATTCTTTTTAAATTCCTCAAATACTTCCATCAGTCACATATGGATTTGGTGAAATTGCTCCCATTCCTCCTGTATTAAGTCCTGTTTCATTTTCACCTATCTTTTTGTGATCCTTTGCCGATAACAGAGGTAAAATCACATTACTGTCTGTAAATGATAAAAACTCAAAGCTTCCACCCCGTCCAGATACTCTTCAGTACAACCTGGGAAACCGGCATTCCAAATTTTTCATCAACCATTATCTCTTCCACAGCCTTAACTGCCTCATCCAGATTCTGTGCAATAATAACACCTTTTCCTCTTTGCCAGCCCGCTTGCCTTTATAACTACAGGGAAAAATCCTTCCAGCTATTCAAAAAAATTCCTTAGCTTTTTCTAGAATTATCAAAAATCTCATAAACAGCTGTCTTAATTCCATACTTTTTCATAAAATCTTTAGAATAGGCCTTGCTTCCTTCAGAACTGCAACCTTCTTATCAGGCTCTGAATATCTTAATCCATTTCTCTTAAATTCATCAACTATTCCCTGACAAGCAGTTTCCTCACTTCCAACAATAGTCAAATCAATTCCATTTTCCTTGGCAAACTCAATATATTCCTGTATTCCTCTCAATTCAACATTTTCTGCAATTTCAATCAGTTCAGCTCCTGCATTTCCGGTGCAATAAAAATCTTTTCAACATCTTTATTTTGTGACAGTTTCCATGCAATGGCATGTTCCTTCCTCCAGCTCCGACTATTAGAATTTTCATTTTTCCTCCTCCGGCATTTTTAGACTTTTTGATTAGCCTATTTTTCTTATATCTGTTTAGTATATTTTATCACATTTTCCCTAATATTAAATGTAAAAATCTTTTAAATTCTTGCATAATTTTTAATCCAGCTTCTGATGCCGTGGACAATCTATCAAAACAGTCATATAAAAATTTAGGATAAATTTTTACTTCTGGTTTATAATCTGTTTCCAATATTTTTCATATTCTGCCTTCAAATACTTTATTTGTCTTTTTATCTCCCTAATTTCTTTCTTTTTATACGATTTCGTACATTCTGTTACAAAAATTCTCCCATTTTTAATGCTCTCAATCTCTTCATCTTTAATCTTCAAAACTATTTTAGTAAATTTTTCTTGTAATTTTTCTATTTCATTTAACTGCTTTAGAGAATAAAAATAGAATTTCAGCCACCAAGCTGGAAATTGATAATCTTGTATTTTTAAACTTTGAATAAATTTTTCTGCTTTTTCTCATAACTTCCCATCAAATAATATAGCTCTGCAAACTCTTCCTCAAAAATCATCTTTATTAACCATTTCTAGCATTAATTCATTAATTTCATCCTCAATATTTTTCAAATTTCCCTAATTGAATTTTAGTTTGCAATATAACTATATTTTATCTTAGCAAAATCTTCTTTTCCAAACTCAAAAATCTATTAATTCTTCCAAAATTATTTTTGCCTCTTCGTATTTTCCATTAAACATCAGCAAATTCTGCATATTCAAACTTATAAATCGGATTATTTTCTAATTCGCAGGCTCTTTTATACATTTCTTCAGACTTATCGTATTTTCCTAGCACCATAATAATCGGCTCCAAGCCCATAATAAGCCTTTAGAATTATTTGGATTAAATGTAACAGCCTTTCTCAAAGTTCTAATTGCTCTCTTACTGCCATTTCTCGATCATCATAATAAAACCCTAAATTAGTATAAATCCGTGATTTTTCCTCATCAGTCAGTTCATTTTCATATTTTTAATAAATTCATTCAATAATTTATAAATATCATCCCATTGATAGTTTAATTCATTGTAAGTTCTTAGCTAATTGACAAACTTTTGCTACATCTCGGGGATTTTCCAAAAGACATTTCTCCAAATAATCTTATATTCAATAAATGCATGCTTATAATTATCGTAACTATCATGATTTCATCCTGAATATATCTTGCCCATTCTTCTTGTGTCTTTTCATAATTTATTCCTTTTCATGTTTTTCAATTTTATCTTTTTGTTAATTTACTCATAAAACTGCACCTCAATCTTGTGTCCAAGATTTTTGGGTGCAGTACATAGTATAAATAATTACTCAATTACAAATTAAATATATATTCTAATCCATAGATATACTTAATTTATCATTTTATATAATTTCATACTTCCTGAAATAGTTTCTTTTATGTTTTCTCTTTTTCATAAGTTTCAAAAATTCTTTATTGGCTATTCTGTACACTTCATTATAATCTAATGGAGTTACTAAAAATCATTTCTTTTAACAATCATTTTTCTCCCACGATGTAAGAATATAAAATTCCTTTTCTTTAATTTTTAAATACTCTAAATATTTTACCATTTACTTTTTAAAAGCTTTTTATTCTTCCCAAAGGACTATATACTTTCCATTCATTATCTAAATCCGTTTTATATTTATATCTTTCATTAAATCAGATAAAATATACATTTCTTTTTGCTTCAGTATTGTTCTTAACTACATAATCTCCTTCTTTTGCAACATTTTGTGTTTCAAGTCCGTCTCTAGTATATGTTTTTATAATTTCACCATCTATGGCTTTTTCTTGCGATACACTTCTTTATATCTTTTTATACACTGGAGCCTTTTTAAAATCCAAATTCAATGTTTCAAGAAGTTTTTCCTGTGAAACTACCGTATCTGAAAAACATAAAACTGGTATAAAGAATAACAAACATATTAGCATTTTTCATAATATCAATCCTTCCTTAATTTCATACCAAAAATTATACCACAAAATGTACTGAAAGCAAGTTTTTGTTGTATATTTTTAAAAACTAAAATTTTGTTTTTCATTTTTATATAATTCTTTTTAAAGAATCGCTTACAGATAAAAATAAGAGTTCAGACACTCTTACATAATAAACATTATTTGAAATGGTGGGGACTGGTGAGGATCGAACTCACAACCTACCGATTAAGAGTCGGTTGCTCTGACCAGATTGAGCTACAGTCCCTCTCACTTCCCTATATTAGGTTTATCACATTTTCATCATTTGTCAAGTATTATTTTAGGACATGTACTTCTTCATATTCTCAAGTATTTAATCTTACTTTTATATATTATTTTAAGCACATGGCCTCAAAACAAATTAATCCTAATGTTTAAAAATGTCTTATTCCAGTTAATGCCATGCTTATTCCATGCTCATTGTAGGCCTGTACTGACTCTTCATCCCTATTGATCCACCAGGCTGAACAATGGCTTTTATTCCATATTTTGCAGCTTCATCCACACAGTCTCTGAAAGGAAGAAGGCATCTGATGCGAGAACTGCACCTTCCAACGTTTCCCAAATCTCCTTTTTGCATGTTCCAGAGCGTGTGCAGTAGCCCATATTCTATTTGTCTGTCCTGTACCGATTCCTGTTGCGGCACCGTCCTTAACAACTACTATCGCATTTGATTTTACGTGCTTAACTACTTTCATTCCTAAAATCATATCCTGTTTTTCCTGCTCAGTAGGTCGCTTTTCCGTTACTATTTTTCATTTCATCTATCATTTTTATTTGTTTCCTGTACCAGTATTCCCGCCATCAACCTTATACTCAAATTTATCCTGAGGTTTTGGCACTTCACACTGTATTACTCTTAAATTCTTCTTATTTTTCAATACTTCAAGAGCTTCCGGCGAATAAGAAGGGGCAATTACTATTTCAAGGAATATTTTATTCAGTTCCTCAGCTGTTGCAGATCTATTTCCCCTAGTTAGTGCAACAATTCCACCAAAGATGGAAACTGGATCACAGTCATGCGCCTTCTTATAAGCTGTAAATACATCATCAGCAATTGCTACTCCGCATGGAGTCGAGTGTTTTACTGCACAGCATGCAATTTCATCAAATTCATTTGCAACCTTCCATGCAATATCCATATCCCTTATATTATTAAATGACAGTTCCTTTCCATTCAGCTGGACAAAAATCCTTCATGCTTCCTTCTTCAGTTGTTGAAACATAATAAGCTGAACTCTGATGTGGATTTTTCCCCATATCTGAGGTCAAATTTTTCCTCATAGGAAACATTCAGATATTTAGGGATATTCTTCTTCAAGAAGGAAGTTTGATATTGCTTATCATAAGCAGAAGTCAGGTTGAAAAACTTTTTCCAGCCAGTCTTTTTAGTTTCAAATGACACTTCACCTTTTTCCTGAATTTCCTCAGTTACCTTTCCATAGTCTTCAGGACTCACATTACTATACATCCTTAAATGACTTAGCTTGAGATCTCAGCATTGTAGACCCGCCTATATCTATAAACTCTATCTTTTTCATCAAAAGTTTTTATCTGTCTGCACTTCCCTGAAGAAAGGATAAAGGTTAACTACTACAAAGTCTATTGTTTCTATCCCTTCCCTCTGAATTGTTTCCATATGTTCCTTATTATCCCTTATAAGTATTCGCCAGTAGCATATTCGGATGCAATGTCTTAACCCTCCCATCAAGCATTTCCTTAAATTTTGTAACTTCTGAAATTTCAATAACTTCAAGCCATTTTCCTTCAGATATTTATAAGTTCCTCCAGTTGATACTATTTCTATATTTTTCCCTTAAGAAACTTTGCAAATTCAAGTATTCCTGTCTTATCAAAAACACTTATCAAAGCTCTCATTTTATCCGCTCCTTTCAATATCTGCCTTCAATATGTCTAATTTTCCAATATTTTTCAAGTCCCTTTACCAGAAGCAGATGTTCCTTTTCAAGAACTCTTTTCTAGAAGTATTTCAGGCGTATCTCCTTCAAGTACAGGTACCTTCATGCTCATTATAGGCTCTCCTGTATCTATTCCTGTATCCACATAGTGAACTGTACATCCACTTTCCTTCTCTCCTGCCTTCAGTACTGCTTCATGGACTTTAAGCCCGTACATTCCTTTCCCACCAAACTTTTGGAAGAAGGGAAGGATGCATATTTATAATTTTTCTGTTCCATTTTCTTTACAAAATTTTTCAGAAATTATTGACAGGTAACCTGCCAGTACAATACATGAAATTTCTCCGGCATCACTTAAAATCATATCAATTTCATCTGAAAGTTTTTCACCAAATATTTTCTATCCAGCATAACAGACCTTATATTATGTTTTTCAGCCCTTTCGAGTGCATAACATGGTCTGTCAGCTATAACAAAGGCAATTTCACAGTTCAGTTTTCCAGATTCGATGCTATCTATTATTGCCTGCAGGTTTGCTCCTGAACCTGAAAACAAAACTGCTATTTTTCTTTATTTCAGACATAGCTTATTCTCACCTTTACTTATATATCCTATTTCATAGGCATTTTCTCCATTTTTCCTTCAAAATACCTATAGTTTTTCTGCATCTTCCTTCTTAACGATAACTATAAATCCTACACCCATGTTAAATGTTCCCCATAACTCATCTTCAGTTACCTTTTTAAAATATTCATGTTTAAATATAGAAGGTACTTCCACTTTTCTTTGTCGATATTTGCACAGAATCTGTCAGGTATTGTTCTTGGAACATTTTTCTATCAGGCCACCTCCTGTTATATAGTCATTTCCATTTATTTTTACACTTTCCATAAGCTTCTGGATGGATTTTACATAAATCTTTGTTGAGCTCAGCAGATGTTCCCATATTCTTTTATTTTTCATATACTTCTGTTTAAATCAGCAAAAAGTTTTCTTATGAGGGAAAAACCGTTACTGTGAGGCTGCTTGAAGATATGGCTATTATAGCATTTTCCTTCTTCGATATCTGAACCATTCACTATTTCTTCCTCTTCTACTGCACCTACTGCAAATCCTGCAATATCATACTCACCAACTGTATAGAATCCAGGCATTTCAGCAGTTTCTCCACCTATCAGGGAAGCTCCCGCCTGAAGACATCCGTCTGCAACTCCTTTTATAATTTCTGAGGAAACATCTGAATCAAGCTTACCGCATGCCAGATAATCAAGAAAAACAGAGGCTTGGCACCATGACACAAAATATCATTTACGCACATTGCCACACAGTCAATTCCAACTGTGTCGTATTTTCCCGTTTCAAAAGCAATTTTCAGTTTTGTTCCCACTCCGTCAGTTCCCGATACAAGAACAGGCTTTTTATAATCTCCAAGTTTATAGAGTGCTCCAAAGCTTCCAATTTCATTCATAACATTTGCACTATATGTACTTTTTCACCTTTGTCCTTTATCTTTTCTACCGTTCTGTATCCTTCTTCCTTATCTACTCCTGAATCTTTATAAGAAATCGTCATGTTATTTTTCCTTTCCTTTTTCATATTTTATTATTTGCTGTCATCCTTGAAACAGTCCAGATTTACATCCTTGTTCTGAAGAGATTTTTCATATTCTCCAATGAAAGATAGTCAAGGGTTGTTGCTCCTATATGTTCCCTTTATCTGATCCACTGTCATAATATTTCCTATCAGTTCCTTCTCACTTGCAATATTTACACCAAAGTAGGATTCACTTATAACTACCGGAGAAGCTAATCTGAAATGTACTTCCTTTGCTCCTGCTTCAAAAAGAATTTTTATCAGTATTTTTGAAGTTGTTCCTCTTACAAGCGAGTCATCAACTACTACAACCCTTTTATTTTCAATAAGACTTTTCATTGATTCAATTTTACCCTTACTGCAGTTTCCCTTAATTCCTGTGTCGGTAAAATAAAGGTTCTTCCCACATACTTATTTTTTTCAGGAGGGCGACTCCATAAGGTATTCCACTTGCTTCTGAATATCCAATTGCTGCAGGGACTCCAGAATCAGGAACTCCAATAACAAGGTCTGCTTCTATTGGATTCTGTTCATATAAAAGTCTTCCTGCTTCATGTCTTGAACTATACATATTTATTCCATCGATAACACTGTCAGGTCTTGCAAAAGTAAACATATTCAAATGATGAATAGGACTTTTTATCTCTGACATCGTATTTTATTGATTCCACACCATTTTCATCAATAATTACTACTTCACCGGGTTCTATATCCTTATAAATTTTTGCATTTATTGCATCCAGGGGCACATGATTCTGAGGAAAGGGCGTACACTCCGTCTTCTGTTTTCCCAAGGCAGAGGTCTTATTCCTAAAGGATCACGCACTCCTATCAGTTTATCTTCCACAATTACTGCAATTGCAAATGCTCCGTCAATTTTTTTCAGTGTATTCAGCATTGCTTCCTTATATCCATACTTTTGCATTTTTCCCTAATAGTTTCAATATTATTTCAGTATCAGTCTTAGTCTGGAAAAATAGAACCGTTTTCCATTAATTCCTTTTTACTTTTTCTGTATTTATAAGGTTCTCTGTTATGTACTATGGAAACTTTTTCCCATAAGGGATTCTCCACGCAATGGCTGGTAACCATGTGCAGATGCACCGCCTTCAGTAGCATATTTCAAATGTCCGACAAGTATATTTCCCACATAGGACTGTAAATCCTCCAATGAAAAATACATCTGCCACAAGTCCTTTTCCTTTAACTGTCTTCATTCTTGTTTCACTGTTGGATGAAGTGTCTATTATACTGAATCCTGCACTTTCCTGTCCCCTATGCTGTAAAGCATACATTCCATAATATGCCAATCCTGCTAAATCTGATCTCAGCTCCTTTGAATAGAGGGCAAAAATCCCACCTTCCTCAATTTTATCTGCACTTTTTACACTTGCCATTTGTCCTTATGCCTCCAATCTGTTTAATATTTCAATATATGCTTCTTCTATTCCACCTAAATCCTGTCTGAATCTGTCTTTGTCAAGTTTCTTACCTGTCGCTTTATCCCACAGTCTACATGTATCAGGTGTAATTTCATCTGCAAGAAGTATTTCACCTTTACTGTTTTTACCAAATTCTATCTTGAAGTCCACCAATGTAATTCCTTCTTCATCAAATACTTTTTCAGAAGATCGTTTATTTTTAGAAGTTGTTTCATAGATATATTTCAGTTCATCAAAAGTAGCAAGTCCCATAGCCACCGCATGATAGTCATTTATCAATGGATCTCCATATTCATCATTTTTATAGCATATTTCAAATATTGTAGTTTTAGGGTATAGTTCCGTCAGCAATTCCTACTCTTTTTGCCATAGAACCAGTTATTACGTTTCTAACAATTACTTCCAGAGGTACTATTTCAAGCTTTTCACAAAGCTGATCCCTTTCATTCAGCATTTCCTTAAAATGAGTTCTAATTCCATCAAGTACTGAAAAATAATTTTGGCAGTAATTTTGTTATTTATAATTCCTTTATCTTTAATAGTTCCTTTTTACTCCATTTCCTGCTGTTGCGTCATCTTTATAGTGGATTATTACCAAATTCTCATCATCTGTTGAATATACCTGTTTTTGCTTTTCCTTCATCAATGAAATCTTTTGCATTTTTAATTCCTCCTGATTTTTTTATAATTTTTATCTAAAAATTCCACTTTTTCTTCGTTTTCCTTAATAAACTTTTCCTTCATTTCTTTTTCTGAATTTTTACAAGCTTTTCCTTGATTTCAGGATACTTTAAAGCAAGAATCTGTACAGACAGCATAGTCAGCATTATATGAATTGTCTATTCCTACTGTTTGCAACAGGAATTGACTTTTGGCATCTGTACAATTGAATAAAAGTGCATCAAGTCCTCCTATTGCTCCGTTTAAAGGCACTCCCACCACAGGCAGTACTGTTTTTTGAAGCTATAACCCTGGAAGATAGGGCGACCCAGTCCTGCTCCCTGCTATTATCACTTCAGCTCCTCTTTTTCAACATCTGCAAGTACTTCTTCCAGTTTTTCAGGAACTCTGTGGGCAGAAAGTACATAAGCTTCATATTCTATTCCAAATTCCTTAAGACAGTTTGTAGACTCCTTTCATTTTTCCGTATCAGATTTACTTCCCAAAAAATATTCTCGCTTTTCATTCTTTTCATTCCTCCTGTTTTCTCTTTTTATTGCTTTTTCACTTTGTATTTTTCGGATATTTTTGAAAATTTTAAAGGAAAAATTTTACTCCATTTTTAAATATATTCTGATCCTTGTTTCCATATATATTTTTATACAGGTTCTTTCCTGTTCTTTCTGAATGTGCCATTTTTCCAAAAGATTCTTCCTTTATGTGCAAGCATTCCTTCTATTGCATAGTAGGAACCGTTAGGGATTAAACTGTGAATCCATACTTGAATTACCTTCAAAGTCTCACATATTTTGTAGCTATCTGGTTATTTTATATAATTTTTTTATATTCTCCTCTGTAATGACAACTCTTCCTTCCCCATGTGACATTGGAATGGCGTGTATATCCCTTCATTCATTCCCATAAGCCACGGTGAATTATTTGAAATAATTTTTGTCATTACTATTTTTGACATATGTTTTATTTATATTATTAAATGTCAATGTAGGGTGAATCTTCATTTAGCTCCCTTTACTTCACCATATGGTAGAAGTCCTGACTTTTATAGGCCTGGAATCCGTTACAAATTCCCAGTATCAGGCCATCCTCTTAAGAAGCTTATCAATCGCTTCCTTTACCCTTCCATTTTTCAGAACAGCAACCATAAATTTCGCAGATCCGTCAGGTTCTGTCTCCGGCACTGAATCCTCCCGGAAGCATAAGTATCTGTGAATTTTCTATTTCCTTAACAAATCCGTCTATTGAATTTAATATATTTTCATGTGTCAGATTGTTAAACACTCCTATTTTAGCAATTCCACCTTCCCTGTTAAATACTCTTTCCAGGTCATATTCACAGTTTGTTCCAGGGAATACAGGTATAAATACTCTCGGTTTTGCTATACTGTTTGAAAAACTGCTTATTACATTTTCTCTTTCAACAAGTTCTATTTTCTTATATTCAGTTCCATTGCAATGAGGCAGTAAATGACAATTTTCTGTTTCTTTTCTTGTAGGAAGATTTTTTTCCAGAGGTTTTTCCCATTCTTCTATCAGTTCATCAAGATTAATTTCAACTTTACTGTCAATTACTATTTTTCCTTCCGGAATTACATTTCCAAGCAGAACTGCATTTTCATAATCAAATTTTTCAGCTGTTTCAACTATGAAAGTTCCATATTCCGCCTTAAACCATTCATTTTCCCTATTATTCCGTCAGATTTTTATATCTGCACCCAGCTTGTTTCAAAAGCCATTTTTGCAACTGCTTCAGATAAACCACCATTTTTATTGCAGCTGATACAATCTTTTTATTTTTAATATTTTCAGTTATAAAGTCAAAAGTTTTTCTTTAATTCCTTCAGGTCAGGCAAATCATTTTTGTCATAGGGCTGTCCTTACAAGATAAATATTATTTCCTGCCTTCTTAAATTCAGGTGAAATTACATTTTCAGCAGTCGTCATACTCACCGCAAACGAAACCAGTGTAGGCGGTACAGATATATCATTGAAGGTTCCGCTCATGGAATCCTTTACCTCCTATTGAAGGCAGGCCGAATTCCTTCTGGATATGGAATGCTCCCAATAATGCCGATAAAGGTCTACCCCATTTTTGGAATCCTTACCTAATCTTTCAAAATATTCCTGGAAAGTAAATCTTATATTTTTATAATTTCCACCAGTGCCGAACCACTTTTAGCTATGGATTCTATTACAGCATATGCTCCTCCATGGAATGTGAGACTGTTTTTGCCACGAAAGGATTATATCCGTAACCTACCATTGAAGCTCACATCTGTTTCAGCATTTTTCAACAGAAACCTTCTGTACAGACACATCTGCAGGTGTCAGCTGATATTTTTCCTCCATAAGGCATTAGTACAGTTGTTGACCCTATTGATGAATCAAATGTTTCCATAAGTCCTCTTTGTGAACATACATTTAAGTCCTTAAGATTATTGATAAATCTTTTCCTTGAAATCTGCTCCGTCAACTTTTTCTTTCCAAATTCAGTTTTCCTGTTTTTCTATTTCTATGTTTTATATTTGATTTTTGCACCGTTTGTATTAAGGAATTCCCTTGAAATATCTGCTATGACTTCATTTCTATATTTCATTACAAGTCTTCCTGTATCATTTACTTCAGCCACTTTATATGCTTCCAGATTTTTCTTCTTCAGCAAGTTTTTATGAATTTCCCTACATTTTCATTTGCTACAACTACAGCCATTCTTTCCTGTGATTCTGAAATGGCAAGTTCTGTCCCTGTAAGACCTACATATTTAACTCTTACCTTATCCAGATTTATTTCAAGCCCGTCAGCAAGTTCCCCTATTGCTGGAAACTCCTCCTGCCCTGAAATCATTACATTTTTTTATAAGCTGTGTAACTTCCTTATTTCTAAACAGTCTCTGAATTTTTCTTTCAGTTACTGCATTTCCCTTCTGAACTTCAGCACTGCATTTTTCTGATGATTCTGTAGTATGTTCCTTTGAAGACCCTGTTGCTCCACCGATACCGTCCCTTCCTGTTCTTCCTCCTAAAAGAATAATGACATCCCCTTTTTCAGGTTTTTTTCCCTTATAATATTTTCAGCGGGTGCGAGCTCCAACTACAAGTCCCAGTTCCAGCCTTTAGCCTTGTATCCTTCATCATATATTTCATTTACATAAGTTGTTGCCAATCCTATCTGGTTTCCATATGAGGAATATCCATGCGCTGCCTTCTGAGTTATTACCCTTTGAGGTAGTTTCCTTTAAGTGTGTCGTTCAGTTTTTCAGTCGGATCTCCAGAACCGCTTATTCTGACTGCCTGATACACAAATGTTCTTCCTGATAACGGATCTCTTATGCACCACCAATACATGTTGACGCTCCTCCAAATGGCTCTATTTCTGTAGGGTGGTTATGAGTTTCATTCTTAAACTGTAAAATCCACTTCTCTGTTTTCCTTTTACAGGTACATCAATGTAAATTGAACATGCATTTATTTCATCTGAAACTTCCAGATCAGGAAGTTCTCCCTTCTTTCTCTGTTCCTTTCCAAATACTGTCGCCAAATCCATTAATGTCATAGGGTTTTTTTCCCAAGTTTTTCCCCATGCACATATTCCCTGCTTTTTACATATTCTCCAAGAGTTTTTCTATTATATCCCTGTACACTTCATTTTCTATCTTTTACATCATCTATTATTGTTTCAAAGGTAGTATGTCTGCAATGGTCAGACCAGTATGTATCAAGAACTCTTATTTCAGTTTTCAGTTGGATTTCTTTTTTTCCTCATTTTTAAAAATATTCCTGAATAAAAAAAGTAAATCATTTTACAGTCATTGCAAGTTCAAGACTATTTCTCATATCTGCTATTTCTTCAGAAGTTTTGTTTATAAAGTTTTCATAAACCGGAACTTTTTTTCCGTATTTTCCTGTTCCAGATTTTCTTCAAGTATATTTAAATTTTTTTCTCCCTCATTTCAACTTCATTTATATAGTATTTTTATTTTTAGCCAGTTCCTCAGGAGTTATATTTCCGTATAGGACTATCAGTTTTCCGCTTTTTACATTAAAATTTTCATTATCTGCCAGAAGATCTATACATTGAACTGCTGAATCTGCCCTCTGATCATACTGACCAGGTATAAACTCAACTGCGAAATGTTTGTTTTCCTTATTTTTTCTACGGCAGCAAATACTTCTTCCAATGAATTATAAACTTTATCCACATTTACTTCGGAAAAAACAATTTTTCCATTTTTTTCCAGCTCTTCCTTGCTTAAATTAAAAACATCATAGATATTTAATATTCTCAGGAAATCCAGCGATTCAATACCTACGTTTTTCCCTCAGATCATTCATCAAATTCTGTGCTTCCACTCTGAAATCTTCTCCACAAAGATTCTATAATTCATTTTCTCCTCCTAATGTATATTTCAATTGATTTAATGATAAAACTAATGTAATAAAAATCTAAGTATGGGCATACTTAGATTTCAGGTATCATTCAGATTTATATCTGAAAAATACTTTTTGGGTCATAAAAAAGCTGACAGGACAAAAATCATGTCTAAACATTGTTATTTTTAAACTGATAGATAGCAAGCTTTTCATTATTCCTCCCAAAAATTATTTTATAACTTTTCCTTCTATAACAAAAATCTGATTTAATTGCACTACAAAAAGCAAAAATAACCAGATTATAATTCTATTTATTTTCACTTATAGTTGGCAATTTATGGTTGCCTGTAGAAACAATTCGCCTTATTCGAAAAATATATAAGTTACATTTTTATTTTTGTATATAAAGTATATCAGATATTCATTTATTTTTCAAGAATTAATCTGATTAAATTTCCTTCTGCTTTTATTAATCCTGTCCTATATGATATTAACAGCTTCTTCAGGTCATCTATCTGTCTCTGAAGTTCCTTTCCTATGTCAGTGTCTTTTACCTTGGTTATTTCACGGATTTCATCAAAAACTACTGTTGATGAAAGAATATCTGCCCCTTCCTTTATGGCTTTTTCCTGAGATTCAAAAGGTGCAGGAAATAATTTTTATTCCGTAGGGAATTATAAACCAGTGTATATCCGGCTATTCCGGTAGTTTTACGGTATGCCTTGGAAAAATCCTCCGTCAATCATGAAAAGTTTTCCGTCAGCCTTTACCGGCGATTCCCCTTCCTTTACTTTTTACAGGAACATGACCATTTATTATATGGGAAGTTTCCGGATTCAGTCCAAATTCCTTTAAAATCATTTCACATGTTTCCTTTTTATTGATAAAAAGTATAATATGGATTCTTATTTTCCTTATGAATTTTCTTATCATCTATAAAGTATCTTTCAAAAAGTCCTCATTACATCCTTCCCAAATAGCGGGGAATTTTTCCGCACCAGAGATACCATAGAAATCCCTGTTTCTTTTGTCCTTTTCATTATTTTCCCAGTTAAAGAAACTTTCCCTTATTATAGCCTCTATCTTATCAAAATAAGACTTTCCTTTATAATTTATTCCGTCTATGTTCACTTCAACGAGCTCCCTTCGCTGTTAAGAGGAATACATCCATGATATAACAGGTTTGAGTTACATTTTAAATACATGGATCCTTTATTCAGTAAAAATTTCAAATGTCTCTGTAGCTTTTCACTATTCATAAATGAATGTTTCAATTTATTCAGGAGGGTAACTTCTTCCTTTGTAAGTTCCAGAGGATTATCAGGATTTACAGTAGGAAAATGGGTGTCATTCAGCTGATATTCCTTTCCTCCTATTGCCACTGTCCCCTTGTGGTAGTTTATATTTTTCAGAGTTCCTTGTCTTCCATTTCAAATTGGGGATTCCGTTCCGCAAATATTCCTTCCACCTTAAACTGTATTATGGAAATAGCTTTGTGCATCTGCGCTATAAGATCATTATCTACTCCCTCCTTCGGTCTGAAACTTCTGCATGGATCCTTTCCATAATGTTTCATTGCAAAAGCTGCAAGGGCAGAAGATTTATCCCGTATGCTTCTTCCAGAATATCGTGGTTGTTGTATCTCGAACATATTCTTATAACATTTGCTATACATGCCTTATTTCCAATTCCCGCTCCTATCCATAATAAATCATGGTTTCCCCACTGGATATCCACATCATGGTACTCCTGCAGGCAGTCCATAATAAGATGAGGTGCAGGCCCCTGTCATAAATGTCCCCACAACGTGCGACCTGTCAATGGCAAGGCGACGTATCAGTTCCCCATTGCCTTCATAAAAGCTTTTGTATATTTTTATTGAAATTATGGTGTCAATAATTGCGTCAACATAGTCCTTCTTGCTTTCATCTTCATTTCTTTCGTATAAAAGTTCCTGAATAATATACTCAAAATCCTTTGGCATCGCTTTTCTTACCTTTGATCTTGTATATTTTACAGACACCTTCTTACACACCCTTTACAAGTCTATATATATTTTTCTTGACCATTCTTCCATGTTTTTATTTTTTTCTTTTCTTCAAGGTCATACTTGGCTTCAGGATAGTAAATCAGTGTAGCCAGTTCCTTCTTTCACCTTCCTCCAATGTTTCTCCAAATATATCTTCTATTTTCTGTCTTATGCTTCCTGAACCGTTTCTAAGCACTATGTGTAAAAAGCCTCATACTCACCGTGCACATCCGAAAGAAAATGTTCAGTTCCCTTCGGAAGATTCAGTATCGCCTCCAGATTAATAATCTCCGTAGAAGTTTCTGCAATGTTCCTAAAATTTTTGAGACAGTAATTCCAAATATTTTAACTCTGACATATTCCACCTCACTTATGATTTATTTTCTATATCCAAAAAATTTTTAAATTATCCAGATAACATTTTTTTACTGACCTGTAAAAATAAAACAGGCCTGCTTTAAAACTAAAGTTCATATTTCATGACACACTAAAAATACTTTGCTTACAATAGCTTTTTCCCATTTTATTTTTGTCATTCCATAACTTTTAATTTCAAAAACAGCCCCTGTTTTAATCCTGTTAATATTTATTTCTATATCTTTTTATATATACTATACTCTATTTTCCAAAACTCTTTCTGCAATATTTCTAGTATGATCCGCTATTCTCGTAAAGTGCGGCACCAGATCAACAAAAAGACAATCCCGCTTTTTATTTCACAAGTCTGCTCACTTAATCTCTTTTATATGATTCTTTCTTATTTTCTTTTCCTTTTCTCTTTCCTTATTATGTAAATCTATAACTTCCACTGCCTTATCAATGCTTGATTCCTTTAAAGCTATTGTTGCAGTTTCAATCATATTTTCCACTATTTCTTCAAGTTCCTTTTATTTCTGCATAAGCCGTATCAGAAAACTTGAATTTCTTGCTTATTCCATATTTTACATCTTTTTACGATACCGTGGGCATGATCTCCCTACCCTTTCAATATCTCTACACAAATCAAGGTAAGCGGCTATTTCTTCCCTTCCTTTTCTCCAAAATCCTGTTTGGATAGAAGTGCCAGATATTTTGTTATTTCCTGATCAACTGTATTTATTTTTCTTCCCTTTTTTCAACTTTCTCAAACAATTTTTTTCATCCCTGTCAAAGAAGTAGGAAACTGAAGTTTTAAAGTTCTTCAATGCAAATCCTGTCATTGTAATCAGCTCCTGTTTTACCTGGCCCTAAGGCAATAACCGGTGCAGTTATCAATGCCGGATCAAGAGTTGTCTTTATATGCTTCTTCCTCATCTTCTTTTTATCTTTAATTATTTTAACAACCAGATATTCCAGAACTCCTATAAAAGGAAATAAAAGAACTGTTGTCATCATATTAAAGGATCCATGGGCAAATGCTATTGCCATTTTAGGATTCAGATGAAGAATCTGTTCCATTTTTGCAACAAACATTGAAAATGGAGTCAAAAAATATTAAAAATATAACTGTTCCAACCACATTAAACATTACATGTGAAGTATGCAGCCTTTTGGCTGAAGTATTTGAACCTATAACAGCTATTATTGCTGTAATTGTTGTTCCTATATTATCTCCAAATAATACAGGTAAGGCGGCTTTCAATGGTATAAGCCCTTCCTGATATATATTCTGAGTATACTTATTGTTGCACTTGAAGCCTGTACAAGCACTGTTATCGTTGTCCCTATAAAAACACCTAGAATTGGACTTCCGCTCAGACTTACCATTACATCTTTAAATGCAGGCAAGTATTTCAGAGGTGCCATTGCTCCCGACATAAGTGTCAGGGAAAAGAATACTCCTCCAAATCCAAATAAAATACGTCCCTACATTGTTTACCTTTTCAATCTTCACAAAAACAGGCAGAAAGCTCCAATAAATAATATCGGCAATGCATATGCAGAAATATTAAACCCGATTATAAATGTTGTTATTGTCGTTCCAATATTTGCTCCCATTATAATTCCTATAGCCTGTCTTAATGTAAGTAATCCTGCCCCTACAAGACCTATAGTTATAACAGAAGTTCCTGAACTTGACTGTATCAGTGCAGTTACAAAAAATTCCTACAAGGACTCCTAAAAAAAGGAGAAGTCGTATACTTATCCAGAATGTATTTCAGTTTATCCCCTGGCAGCAATTTGTAACCCGTCCCCCATGTACTTGATACAGAATAAAAACAGACCTAATCCTCCAAGAAATGTGAAGGCTATCTGTTGAAAATTAATTGTGTTTAACGCCGTTTCCATATCATTTTTCTCCACTTCTTTTATTTTATGATTTCTAAAATATATGGAAATCATAATTCGCACTTATGATACATCATATCAAAGAAAATATCAAGTTTTTATAAATTTTCTAAATTATTCTCCCTGTTTTTAACATCTTCTTCAATTCCGTTTTTCCATGAATCATTAAGCTGATATCCACCTCTTATTTTCCTTAATTGCTTCATTTAAGACTTCATAATTTTTGCTGTCCCTTTTGTCTGATTTAAAACGCACAGCCCTTTTGAAGAGTCTATTCCTATATTTTTGTGCAGACTCCAATTGCATCAATATTCGCTCCTAAAAACAGGAATTCCCAGTTATCTTTTTTTCTTTTCTTTTCTTAATTAATTTTTATCTGATCCGCCCTGTACTCACGGCTTGCATTTTCCATTCCATCAGTTATTATCACAAACAGAACCTTATCTTTTAATTTCTTTTTATCCTGATTTGCCTTTTACCTGCATTACAGTTTTTCCTATTGCATCAAGTAAAGCTGTACTTCCCTCCCACATAATATTCCTCTTCCGTCATGGGAGATACTTTTTCAATAGGGAACCTGATTATAAAGCAGTTCATACTGATCATCAAACAGAACTGTTGTTACAGAAACTTTTCCCTGTTTTTCCTTTTTCTGTTTTGAAGCATTGAGTTGTATCCTCCAATAGTATCTGATTCAAGGCACCCATTGAACTGCTTCGTCAAGGATAAAAACCAGTTCCACATCTTTTGGTTTATTATTTTTGCTGATCTGTTTTAGCTGAACCTTCGTAAATGCCAATACTGACATCAACATAAATATTACTGTTAAAATTCATTAAATCACATCCTTTAATATATATATTTAAATCAAATATTTTCATATTTCTGATTTTCACAAATTTTTCATGAAAATATCCACTACTGTTGAAAAACAACAATAAACTTGCAACAGTCCCTCCTTATTACTAAAGGATAAGAAAACAGCACAGTGTTATCAGGAAACTGATGCAAATTATATCTATGAGCCTTCTGACTTTAGAAAATTTTATATTTTTCATATTTGTAATTTCAAGGCAGAATGCCTCAACTGGAAAAACTCATTTGTGTCCAGTGCCAATATAAATGCCACTGAAATCCCCTATAAATACTCCGCACACCAGATACATTACTGAAATAAAAATAGTTACCAACTCCATTTTTATCAAAAATATTATATGTGAAAAAATTTTATTACAATCCCTATGGATGAAACAGCAATTAACTGAAAAACATATTTTTACTATAAATTTACCCTTTGTCAGAACAATGTAGAGAAATAAGAAAAGCAAATTTAATATTATTGTCATTGTTCCTATTTTCATTTGAAACAGATTGGACAGACTGTAATTTAGAGCATTAAAACTGCTTATTCCTATGGCCCTCTATCGACATGCTTGTTCCTAGACCCGTGAGTATAAACGCCATTAATGATAACGCTAAATTACATAAAAATACTTTTTCAGGTTCATCAGTTTCTCCTTTCCTGTTTTCCAAATTTACTTTCATATTACTATTATAAACCAAAAAGTTATTTCACAAGCTTAAAAATTTTTTCTTTTAATTACTTTTTAGAATATATCTCTTTTCTATTTGTCATTCACCTCTTTTTGATATAATGTATCGAATAATTAATTTTAAAGGAGGAATTTTTGATTTCAACAAGTAAATTTATCAGTCCAGTTTGGAGGAAGAAAACTTTTTGATGAAGTGGACATAAAATTTACACCAGGTAACTGTTACGGAATAATAGGACCTAACGTGCAGGAAAAATCAACATTTTTAAAAATACTTACAGGAGAAGCTGAATCTACTTCAGGAGAAGTAATCATTGATAAAAAATAAAAGACTGTCATTCCTAAAACAGGATCACTTCGCATACGAAGACGAGCAGGTTTTTAAATGTTGTAATGATGGGACATACAAAACTTTACGATATTATGATGAAGAAAAATGAGCTCTATTCAAAAACTGAATTTACAGAAGAAGATGGAGAGCTGGCGAGCAGAACTTGAAGGAGAATTTGCTGAACTTGATGGTTGGGAAGCTGAAACTAATGCTGAAAAATTTCTTATCGGTCTTGGTATCGGTGCTGAATTGCATCATAAACTTATGAAGGAACTTACAGAACCTGAAAAAGTAAAAAGTCCTTCTCGCACAGGCAATATTTGAAATCCCTGACATACTTCTACTTGATGAGCCCTACAAACGGACTTGACCTCAAAGGCTGTAAGATGGCTGGAAGAATTTTTAATGAATCTTGAAAATACTACTGTACTTGTCGTATCACGATGATAGACACTTTTTAAATAAGGTATGTACACATATTGCAGACATTGACTATGGAAAATTAAAAATGTTTGTAGGAAACTACGACTTCTGGTATGAATCAAACCAGTTAATGCAGGATCTTATAAGAAACCAGAATAAGAAACTTGAGCAGAAAAGAAAAAGAACTTTCAGGACTTTTATTGCACGTTTCTCTGCAAATGCTTCAAAATCAAAAGCAGGCTACAAGCCGTAAGAAACAGCTTGAAAAACTTCAATTTGAAGATATGCAGGTTTCAAACAGAAAATATCCTTATATAGAGTTCTAAACCTGAGAGAGAAGCTGAAACAACATGCTTTAAAGTGGAAAAATCTTTCAAAAACAATAGATGGAGAAAAATTCTGATAATATTTCATTTACTGTAAATACAGGAGATAAGGTTGTTATCCTTTCAAATAACGACATTGCCAAACTACTCTTTTTCCAAATATTGGCAGGGGAAATGGAACCTGATTCAGGAAGCTCATGAATGGGGAATGACTACTTCCCAGAGCTACTTCCCAAAAAGATAATTCAGAATATTTTGAAAATGTGGACTTATCCTTATAGACTGGATGAGACAGTTTTTCTACCGATCAGCATGAAGAATATGTAAGAGGATTTCTTGGAAGAATGCTTTTTTCGGGTGAAGAAGCAAGAAAAATGGCGAAGGTACTTTCCGGAGGAGAAAAAGTAAGATGTATGCTTTCAAAAATGATGCTTTCAGGAGCAAATGTACTTCTTCTTGATAACCCTACTGACCATCTTGATCTCGAATCCATTACTTCTTTTAAATAAATCCCTTTATAAGATTTCCTGGGAACTGTTTTATTTACCACTCATGACCATGAATTTATTCCAAACAGTGGCAAATAAAAATAATTGAAATTACTCCACGGAATACTTGAAAAGAAATGGAATATGATGACTACATAAATGATGAAAATGTACAGCAGAGACTTTCTGAACTATATGAAAAATAAAAAATGACATTTTCAAAATCTTAAGGGACTGTCTCAAAATAGTAAAACATTAAATATGACTACAGACTATATCATTTACTAAATTTTTACTTTATATAAAACAGTCATTCATTAAGGAAAAGTCAAAAAAACTCGCCTAAAAGGCTCAAACAAATGACTTTTCTAAATTCTATTTTCTGTTTTATATTGTAAAATTTCTAAATAATTCATATAGTTTTTAGATTATTTTTAGCTTTTTGAGACAATCCCTATAAGATAACAAAATGTCATTTTTACTATGATTTTTAAAACTTCTTATCTTATTTTGCAATGCTTTCTATTTGAAGCTTTGCACTATTATAAATGTGTGATCCAGCATTCTATAAACTTCTATCGTGTCATTATACAATAAAGAGCTGTTTCCGTCTCCATTTTTCATTTTTCCTTCGATAATTTACTCTGATTTTTGAATATGCCTTCACAATATGTTCTTCTGTCAGTCTGTGAATCAAAAATTGCCGAAAACAAGTCTGTTGTCAACATAATTAAAACTTGTCAGATTTCTTGGTATCCCCAGCGGATCTTCCACTCCTGAATAATAGTAAACTGCATATCTTCCATTGTCATGAGAATTTGATAATGGTGCTTTTGAAACCAGTGATGGGTAACAAAGGTTACCTTCAAGTTTGGAATAGAGAATTTGATAATGGTGTTTTCGAAACTGACCTGCTAAATTCTTCCTTGGTCATTCCAAATTTTATCCTGTCTGTTATTCTTTCCCCAAAAACTTTTTCAAAGGAATTCCCAAATACAAATGATGAAAATATCATCATAATCAATAACATTGTCTTTTTCATTACTTTACCACTCTCCTGTCTGAATTTATATTTATTATACAATATTAAACTGAAAGCAAACTGAAAATTTATAATAATATGTTTAGCTAAAATTATAAAAAATAAGGTATTGAAAATCAATACCCTATCAATTAATAGTTTTTGTTAAATTACTGAGAAACAACGTTTGTTGCTTGAGATCCTTTTGGTCCCTTCTTCTACATCAAAACTTACTTCTTCCCTTCATTAACTGATTTGAATCCTTCTTTGTTGATTTTAGAAAATGTAAAGAAATAATCATTTCCATCTTCTCCTGAAATAAATCCAAACCTTTTTGTCGTTAAACCATTTTTACTTTTTACCTAACAAAAGTGCTACCTCCTAAAATTTTACACCTCAAACAACTTGTTACAAATTACTTTTTGAATATTTTTGTTCATTTACTTGCTCTTGGTTTTCTGTATATATTATACCATATTTTTCAAAATTTCAAAGTAACTATATTTCTTTTATCTTAAAAACCTAGTGTTATTATGTATTTTCAGACATTCATTTTTTTTCATTTTTTATATATAAATAGAATATATACATTATTGAGAAATATATATAATTGTATTATTAAATATTTTTAAAACATATATTGAATTTATGGACAAAATAGTATATTATATTAAGGTATATTTTTGGGGTATAGGTTCCTATTTAAACCTAAATTTTAAAAAGGAGAAGATAATGACAGTAATCTAGTATTATCAATAATTATATGGCATTAATAATACAAAAATATGGAGGTACTTGCAGTAGATGCTGTGAGGGAAAAGAAGTTGCCAAAAGAGTTTTGAAATATAAAATGAAGGGCATGATGTCATTGTCGTAGTTTCAGCACCGGCAGGTACAACTGATTCTTTAATAAGACGCATATGAACTTTCTGAAACGCCTAGTAAAAGAGAGCTTGATATGCTTCTAACATCTGGGAGAACAGATTTCAATCGCATCTTTAGCCATTGCCATAGAGAGATCTTGGTAAAAGGCTGTTTCATTGAATGCTTTTTCAGGTTGATTTTAAAACTACTGACGAACATACCTAAAGCTACTATACTTGAGTATTAATACATGATATTATCAGAGAAAAACTTTCTGAAGGAAACGTTGTAGTTTTCCTGCAGGTTTCAGGGAATTACAGAAAAACAATGAAATTACCACTCTTGAAGAGGGAGGTTCAGACACTACTGCCGTTGCATTAGGGAGCACGCATTAAAAGCTGATGAAGTGGAAATATACACTGATGTTGACGGAGTTTATACTCGCTGATCCTAGAGTTGTAAAAATCCACTTAATACAATTTCTATCAGAAAATGCTTGAAATGGCATGCTCTGTGCTAAGGTATTACATCCCAAGGGCAGTAGAAATTGCAGAAGATATGGAATAAAAATTCACTTAAGATCATCATTTGATGATTCAACTGGAACTATAGTTAAAGAAAAAGGAGACGAATCAATGGAACAAGTTAAAATTATAGGAATTACATCAACAAAAATGAAGGAAAATTACACTTTCCGGAGTACCTGATAAACTGAATTGCAGCTAAAGTTTTTCAAAAACTTGCAAAAGCTAAAAATAAATACAGATATTATCCTTCAAAGTTCAAGTGTTACTAAAGAATCTAATAATATCTCATACACTGTAAAAGTATTGATGATTTAAAGGAAGCTGTGGATATTTCTCAGAACTGAAGGAAGAATTAGAGCTGAAGGTGTTTCATATGATGCAAATATAGCTAAAATTTCTGCTATTGGAATAGGATTGAAAAACTCATATATGAAACAACTGCAGAAATATTTGATACACTTGCTGAAAATGGTATTAACATAGATATGATTTCATGTTCTGAAATAAATGTTTCGTATAATATAAAGAAGAAGATGTAAACAAAGCTGTAAGAGCATCTTCATGAAAAATTTATCGAAGAAAAATTAGAGAAAATTTTAAATTTAGGAGGTCTATATGAAAATAGGAATAATAGGATTTAGGACAGTTGTGAAGGTAGTCTTTAAAAGGTTTTAACTCAAAGAAAAACATAGTATTTTTGAAAAATCCAGGCTGATATTGAAGTAAAATATGCCTGCGACTTAAATATATAACAGGAATTTTTCGTTTGAATTTGATAAATCATCTCTTACTGATAATTATAAAAAATATTGAAGATTCTGAAATTAAAACTGTTGTTGAGCTTATAGGTGGAGAAACGCTTGCAAAAGATATTATTATCAGGTATCTTTAAATCTAAAAAGTGTTGTTACTGCAAACAAAGCCCTAATTACTAAACATGGTGTGAATTATTCAGATAGCTAAAAGAAAATGGAGTTTCATTCTTATTTGAAGCAGCTGTTGGTGGAGGAATTCCTATAGTTACACCTTTAATGGAAAGTTTAGTTGCAAATACCGTAACTGAAATAAAAAGGTATTATGAATGATACTTCAAATTCATATCTTTACAAAAATGAAAGATGAAAATTTATCTTTGATGAAGTTTTCAATCGCATCAGCAAAAAGGGATATGCAGAGGCTGATCCAACTTATGATGTTGATGGAATAGACGCTGGACACAAAATAAATATTCTTGCTTCACTTGCTTATGGTGGTTCTATTAAATTCAAGGATATGCAAATTTCAGGAATTAGAGAAATTACACCTTGATATTTTCTCAGCAAAACCAGTTAAATTCTCACAATAAAGCTGGTTGCAAGTTCAAAACTGATTTCAGAAGATTCTGCTCAAAATTTCTGTAGAGCCGCTATTATTTCAAATAATGAAATACTTGTCAAAAAGTAGATGATGTTTACAATGCAATTGAAACAATCGGTTCATATACAGGAAGAACTTTATTTTATGGAAAAAGGTGCAGGAATGGATCCCACAGCATTCAGCCGTTGTTGCTGATATTGTAAAAATAGCTACAAGAAATCACATTGAATCTGATTATTTCTTTAACTCTACAAAAATAATCAATATAGTAGATGCAAATGCTGTAAAAGCTAATTACTATATAAGAGTTTCTAATGACTTTTCAATCTCAGAAAATCACCTTTTTGAAAGTTTATAATAAAATTGATAATTTTCTTTATCATTTTAGCTGAAAAATATTTCAAGAAATGAAATAAATGAGTATTTAAAAGATGCCAGGACTTGTATTAAAAATAATTAAACTACTGAATACTTTAAAAGCCCTGAATTTTCAGGGCTTTTTATCTTATATACTCAAAATTTTCTCCAAAAACATTGAATACTTTCAAAATTTAATTTTTAATTAGTTAGCTTGTGATATAGCTTCTACTGACATACACCTTCGCATGCTCCACAATCAATACAAGTTGCCGCATCGATTTCATATTTTCCTTCTGCTTCAGAAATTGTTTCTACTGGGCAAACTCCTTCACATGCTCCACGTTTATACAAGTTTCTTTTTCTATTGAAAATGCCATAATATATTCCTCCCAAGTTTTTATTTGTATTTTCTTTTCTTGATAATAAAATACCATGTTATAAGTCAACAAAAATTATTCATTTGAAAGTCATAATTTACAGTACTTTTGAATAGTTTTTATTTTGAAAGATTAAACGTTTTATTTTGGTTATGGAAATAAAAAATATTTTGAGTATAAAACAAATGCTATTTTTGACAAATATGTTATCTATAAATTGATAGATACATATTGAAAACTCTACATATTTTTAAAGATTATTTTTAAATATAACTCGCTCATAAGGTTTTAAACAAATTTTTCCATCTTTTAATTTCAGGTGTCTGTTTTCATAGTTTGATAATAAAATTTTAGCATTTTTCCAGTTGTGTAACTCCATTAGATTCCAGTTCAAATTCCACTTCTAGTGTTCATAGAAAATTACTGATTACAACTCAATTCTCCATTTTTCTCCAGCACGTTTATAGCATATACATTTTTATTTTCCAAATCTATGTCTTCATACTTTCCAGTCACTATAAGTTCTTCATTTCTTCTTAAATCAATTAATTTTTATAATGATAGAACACTGAATTTTTATCTTTAAAGACGCTTCAGCATTAACTGTCTTATAATTTTCTGGCACCCCTGATCCACGGAGTTCCAGTTGTAAATCCTGCATTTTGAGAATTATTCCACTGAACAGGGTTCTGGAATTATCTCTGATTTCTGCATTAAAATTTCAATGGCTTCTTTCTTCAGAACAACCTTTTATCCAGTAAAATTTTATAATTATTAGTTGATTCAACATCACGATATTTGCTAATATCATCAAAAATATGGATTAGTCATACCCAAATTCTTTCCCCCTGATAAATATAAGGAGTCCCTGCAGTCCATGAAGAACTGTCGCAAGCATTTTAGCTGACTCGCTGTGATATTCCTTATCATTTCCAAATCTTGACAATGCCCTAGGCTGATCATGGTTATTCCAGAAAGTTGCATTCATCCGTTCCCTTCATACATTCCAGTTTGCCATTTAGAGAATATTCTTTTTAACTCCACAAAAATCAAATGGTGCTTTTTGATCATTTTTCTCCATTTGATAGTCAACTTTTCAAATGATGAAATGAAATGCTCATTGATAATTCCTTTCATCAGGATTAGAATATTTTATACAGTTATCAATGCCTGTAGATGACATTTTCTCCAACTGTACAAGTTCTCCTCCAAAGTGCTCCCTGATTCATTTCCTTTTAGAAATCTCATGAATTTAGGTCCATCTGTATAAAATCTTCTTCCGTCAGGAACAAATCTCGTATCACCTTCCGTCATCATTTAGAAATCTCTGGTCTTTTGATATAAGATTTATAACATCCAGCCCAAATCCATCTACACCCTTTATTTCAGCCAGAATCTTATCATCTCATACACTTTTCATATTTTCATTTTCCCAGTTTAAGTCAGCTTTGAGTTACGTCGAAACAGAGTGTAAAGTAGTATTGCCCCTCTTTTCTGAATATTGCCAGGCATTTCCCCAAATTTTGATTGCCAGTTTGTAGGCTCTTTTCCATCAACTGCATCTTTCCATATATAGAAGTCCTTATATTCAGGATCTCCTGCTTCAGACTTTTTAAACCATTCATTTTCAGTGGAAGAATGATTTGACAACAATATCCATAACCATTTTTCAGTCCTCTTTATGCCTAGACAGCATTTCTTCAAAAATCTGCCATTGTCTCCATAATTAGGATCGATATCATAATAGTCACTTATATCGTATCCATTGTCGTCTAGGAGATTTATACATGGAGTAATCCAGAGCACTTCCACCCAAGTTCCTTCAGATAATCAAGTTTTTCTATCAATTCCTCTTATATCCCCTTTCTCCGCTTCCAGTTGCATTACTAAAGCTTTTTGGATAAATTTGATAAACCACCGATTTATGCCCTACCTTTCTGTTCAAAATCATATACCTTCCACCTTCAGTTTTATATAATTATCTTCTTTATGACTCTTTTAAAAATTATATCTCAACGAGCTCAAATTCTTCACATAAACTTCCATATCCCATTAAATTTATCTCCAAATTTCTTCCTCAAAAACTTTATATGTACTTTTCCTCCAGTAATCATGGACTATCTCCTCTCCTTCCATAAAGGCATGTGCTCAGATACTTCTAAATGGAACTGAATAAACTCTTGTATTTCTTGTCACGCATACTTCATTCCCTTTGCTGTCCAGTATTATATTTAAATCACCTTTTCAGGAATTCTCCTCATTATCAGGTCTCGTATACGCAAGCAGTGAAGTTGTGCCTTTTCTCGCCTCCACAAGCTGTGCAAGTTCATCTTCCATTTCCGAGTATTACCAAAAAGAATACCTTTCAATATGAGTATTTTCCCTTCTCTTTCACTTAAAGAATCTTTAGATATGTCCCTAATTATCTGATTTATATCCATATTTCCACCTCTCTTCTTATTAAAACAACGCATTTGACAGAATAGTCATCATAGTCCCAATATTCATCTGAACTTGTAAGAAATTTCTAGAAATAGTGTATTTTTACACCGTCAACGATTCTATAGAAGTCAGGTATGATTCTTTTTCTGAATATTCAGTTCAATTCCGTCATTTTTCCAATTTCAAACTCCTTCATTTGTACTTTTCTCCCATATGGTCAGGCAGATATTTGTTTATATAGCTCAATGACTTGCACTCTGACCATCTTTCCCTGTTACCACACTCGGGAATAGGTTCCATTTATATTATTGACTTTTAAAACTTTTTATTATTCTAGTTCCGCTACCTGAAAAATAAAGTTTAAACCTCTTCAGTTTTTCTATTTCTCTTGTCTTTTCATCATAGAATATTCCATTTTATAAATAATATTTGCTGTTTCATCTTTCTTATCAGTTCCGCTTTCCATAAAATTCCAGTCTGTAAGTTCCCTGCCATACATTTTCCTTTTATCCTAGTGAGCTCTTTATATGGAGAATTTCATCTGCGTAACAAGAAGAAGCTTTATATTTATTATTGTTTCCACAAAATTCATCCAATGTCTTTTATTGTTTACATGCATGAAAGAAGTCCTTTCTTTGTGCTGTTAATCTGTTTTCTATATTATGTTTCTCTTGTAAAGAATGATAAAATGATGAGTACAACCATTATAACACCGAACTAATCTACCCAATATAGCTTTCTTTTATTTTTATATTCTTTTTCCACATTAAAATTCCTGCACAATATTATTAGCTGAAAAATCATGCAAAAGACGACTATTAAAACAATATTGTCAAATAGGAGAAGCTCCACATAACACAATAGATCTTTGAATAGTAATTCACAGATAGTAACCAAACTGCTTAACATTACAGAAATAGATATTATCTCTTTTTCGCTTTTACATTTTTCAGTATACATCTTATTTTATACCAAATACAAAGCTCATTATTGTAAAAACGATCATTTTCATATGCCACTGTTAAAAATGCAAATTCTTTCCTTCAACTTTTTATCCATGAGTAATAAGAGTCTTATAGACATTATCTAAAAGGATACAAGCACAATTAGTATAATTCCGTTAAAATGAAATACAAAACTGAACAGTCAAATACAAATCTGAAAATTTTACTGTTCTCATGTACTCGCATTATTATCATTACTTCTCCATTTTCCTTTCTATACACTTGAAAATTATCTATTCTGTTACATTCTAAACACCAGTTTTATAATATCAAATGCAAGAATTGAAAACTATAGATACGAGTATTACTCCTCCCCTAGCCCCATCAACTGAAAATATACAAATTACACCCTATTCCTGCAAAAACCTTTAATCAGCCCAAATGCCCTGTTCCTGTTGAAGCAAATATATCAGGAAAATAAGAAGCACTAGTACAGCATAGGTAATGCCTCAAAATTTATTTATAAACGGATTATTTTCAGGTAATTTTCACAAACAACGGCAAATCAATTTAAACGACAAAGTTATTAATGCCGCTATTATAAGTAATTGAACCAATAAAATTTCACTCATTTTCATACTGTCTCCTTTTTCACTTTCTTCCTTATAATGTCTCAACGCATATAGCGAACTTAGTTGTAATCATAATTATTATTAAAGTCTCATCCCTTGTTTATATCTTTCAGTACAGGGGCAAACATGAAAAAGAAGTTTTAACCTATAGCCGTACTAACTACTTCTGCATATTTGAGACTGTTTGTTAATGAACTTACAAGAAGGCTTTAAAATGTGTATATAGCATGAAAATTCAAAACTTCGCTGCAAAACTTCCGGAATCAGATTACCAAAAAGCGATCCTGCAATTGTTCCTACACCAAAAAGAACATAAGGCATATGTATTGACCTCTATTACATACCTCATGCATTTGTAGCCTTTCTTATTGTGAGGCATGCAACAGCTTCATCAGTAAGTCCCTATTCCCATCAATATTTTTTTCAAATAGAGTAGTCTTATTTGAAAATCTGCCTGAACATTATTATATCTCAGTCAAACGTGTATCTTAAATTTATTACAAAAATTGAAACTATTATTTCAACAGGTGTGGACTTTCAGCTCATACACCATTTTTAAAAAGCTGTCTGTGCGCTTCCGGCATATAGTCCAAATGACATTACTATAGCTGTAAACAGCTTCATTCCAAAGTTTTTGAAATAAGTCCTATTGTTGTCCCAAAGGGAGTATAGGGCAATACCTATACCCATTCCGTCCCTTAACCCCTTTTAAATAATTTTTCTAACTTTCCCATTATGTGCCATTTTCTATTTTATAACTCCTTATCTAAATTAACTTTATAACTTTTTATTTTTATAATTTAATTTTAAATCTTATCTTGAAACTAATTTACTCCTCAACATTTAAAATTTTTAATGCAAGTATGAATAAAGCGTTATGAAAACATCCTATTTTGTTTTCATAGCTTTATAAATACTTTTCGAATATAAAGAAATTTTTAAGTTGAGAAATGCAAGCTTTTTACTACTTTATTTCAATAACTCCCCAATTCTTCGCTAAACTTCCATTTGCACTCAGTTTTATATCCTCAAACTTTTTATTGTTCCTTCCATTATTTCCTTGATTTTTCCATATATTTTTCTAGAAACTTCATCTTTTTACCTCAAAAATAAGTTCATCATGAACCTGAAGCAGCATTTTTATGTCATCATTATTTTTAAATTCATCATAGAGCTTTATCATCACCTTTTTATAATATTTGCGGCTGTTCCCTGAACAACAGTATTTACTGCTCATTCTGTTTGCCTGTGCCTGAAGATTTTTATTGCTTGAACTTTATATTGTTAATATATCTTCTCGTTCCATAAAGCGTTTCTACAAAACCAGTTCTGTCTTGCATTTTCCAAATATTTTCAAGAAATTTCTTTACTTTTGGATACTGTTCAGTAAGTTTTTATATATTGTAGAAGCATCAGCTACAGGATTTTAAGCTCCTTTGAAAGCCGAAAAGGTGTTTTTCCATATAAAAATACTGAAGTTTATTACCTTCCTATACTTCTTTGCTCCCCTTGTTACCTGCTCTTCATCTGTCTTTGAAAAATATTTTTCTCGCTGTCAGATCATGCAAAATCCTTGTCTTTTTATACGCAAGAAGTAGATTTGTCATCCTTTGACAGCTCAGCCAGAACTCTCAGTCTCAATCTGGGAATAATCAAATGAAACCAGACCTGCGCCATCCTGAGAAATAAAGCCTTTTCTTATTTTTATTCCTTCATCTGTTCTTCAGGAATGTTCTGAATGTTAGGATTTGAAGACAGTCTTCCTGTTGATGTTCCATTCTGATTAAAATGTAGCATGAATTTCTGTCTTTCATCTGCAAGTTTAGGTAATGGTTCTACATAAGTTGAAAGAAGCTTTTAGTAAATCCTCTGTATTCACAACAGTTTTTCAGCTATTTCTATCCCTCTTAATGCCAAAACTTCCAGAAACCTCCACATCTGTAGAATAGCCCTGTCTTAGTTTTCTTAACAGGCTCTATTCCCATCTTTTTCAAATAGTATTTCTGCAAGCTGCTCTGAGATCTGATATTAAAAGCTTCTCCTGAAAGGAATATATTTCCTTTTTCAGCTTTTTCAATATTTTCCCTGTAATTCCTTCTTATAATTTTCAAAAATATTTTATATCAATTTTTATTCCAAAATTTTCTCATACTTGCCAGAACAGGTACAAGCTTTATTTTTCCAGATTTTCAAAATATCATGTAAATCTTCTGTTCTCAGTCTATCTTCCAGAATTACTCTTTCAGTCCTTTTATATAAAAGGCTCTTTTTCCATAAAAATTCAGCTCATCAATGGAAACTTCACTTATCTTTTCTACTGTTCCTCAAATCTCAAGATTTACTCCCAGCTCAGATTATATTTTCAAGATCCTGTGGAACTCTCTAGTTCCAAGTGGCTATTGTACCATGCCAGCATCACATCAGAAATCACTTTTCACAGCTGATACCGTACTCACATATTCTTTTGCTACTATAAGCCGTTATTCTGAACTTAATATTTTGTATACTCTGCAACATCTGCTCATCATTTAATAAAACGATATTTTTGCCGCTGTCAGCATACTGCTAAACCAAATTCATCTCCAAACAATGCTATCTCCTCATCCATTTCAGACAGAATTTCCGCCGCTCTCACTCCATTCTGCTGATTCCCTCCCCTGATTTCAGTAAGGCTCTCCTCCATGGCTTTCATCTGAATCTGCTTTTCATTGTCTCTATGCGGATGATTAGCCATTCCTCCAAACAATGAATTTTCTCCTGTATCATTTACTTCATTTTGCTGGACTAACTACCGGATTTTCTAATCTCACTCAATCGTTGCAAAGAAATTTCTTAAATTCCATTGTTTTATAGGATTTCACAGTCTTTGTTCTAAACCTTATTTCTTTCAAGCTTTAATTCTATCTTATCATATTCTCATTTCTATATCCCTGTATACAGTTGCAAGCTTTGCTGCCAAAAGGCATTTTCCTTATCCTCAATAAGTTTTTCCTCTTTTCCCCTTTATTTCATCAATATGTTCGTAAAGTCCTTCAAGATTTACATTTATTTATCAGCTCAACTCCTGTTTATAGGTCTCTATTCCTGAAACTCCAGATTCCGTCTGAAGAGTCTCATTAAACCAAATAACTCGTGGAATTTTACTTCAGGGTGAACTCCGAGATATTCAATAACATCTTCATCTGTTCTAATATATTTAAACAATGAATTTTTCTTATCCCCTTTCCCAGCATAATGCAATATTTATTTTCCTGCATCGACAAGCTGTGCCAGATCTCTATCTCCTGTAACAGATAAATCAAACTTTCTATATCTTCAGTATCTTTCAGAAAATTTTGTGCGAGTGCTGGAGCATTAACGTCATCAGCTTCTATAGCCATCAATTTTATATTTTGTATCTTCTATACCATCAAGTACTGAGCATTATGTGCTCCCTGTCAAAGCTACAAGATCGCCAGGCATGCTCTCCTGTGGGCTTCGAGAGTGTTTCCAGTTCAGCAGATCTTTTAACTCAAGCTTCTTTACATCAAGACAGGCTACAAGATAATCAGGGGAAAACTCCTCTCAATACCCCTTCCAGAGTATTTACAAACCCGTAAGTCGCCCCTTGCTGCGCCTTTTGAGTTTCTCATGCCCACTGCAGGGCAAAATGAGTTCTGCAAGCATAATCGCACCTGTATCCAGAATAAATCTGCTCATCATATATATCTCCTTTCATTTTCCTCAATACACATAGTTCTTTTCATTATTATAACATATTTGATTATATACTGAATATATAATTTTTATTTATATTTTTAAAAACACGAGTATACTTGACTATTTCTTGATGCGTAGAATTATTTTTGAGATATAAATTTCAATTTTGTGTCTCTTAAAATATATATCGTTAAATTACTTTATAATTTAATGTTATATCAATTTTAAAATTATAACTATATTAAATAAATTAAATTTAGTTTTTATGTAGTTATTTAAAAATAAAATTAAAACAGAGAGTGGGAAAAGGGAGGAGAAGAAAAGAAATGGACAGGAACGAGAGCAGATTGTTAATCTTGATTAAAGAAAATCCTCTTTATCACTCAAGAGGAAATTGTCAGCCAAATTAAACTGTGCAAGAACTTCTATTGCAGTTCACACTCAGCAATCTTATGAAAAGGTGTTATTCTTGGAAAGAAATACATCATTAATGAAGACCCTTATATTTTGACACAGTGACAAAATGTCGATATTCAAGGAAAATCTCATACAAACGCTGTCCGTTGCGACCTCAAACTCTGGAATGACAGGTATTTCATTCTGAGGGTAGGATATGCAGGAAAACATCGCCAGACTTGGGAGTTAAGTTCAAAAGCTAATAACTGCCCTCTTTGGAGATGATTTTTATGGAGCTTTGGTATTAGAGGAATATCTGACTAGAACCTTGATATCAGTGATACATTATTCCTTTAAAACCAGTCTACTCTTCACGCATCTGTCTCATTTTAAATGATGATAGAGAAATGGAAATGGCTATCTCTTCTATGGATATTTGTACATTACAACTCTAAATATCTGGATTCAATCAGAAAAAGAATAGTTAATTCTAAAATTATCAAAGCTATGACACAAACCTGGAGGAAGAAACTCTAAGATATCTCGTACCCTTGAGAAGAAAGCTCGCTAATACTCTTCTTGACACTGTTTCTACTAAAAAGCAATAAAGGTAAAGCATTTTATTGGAAGATTCCACTATAAAACCTAACAGAATAGAAGCTGAGAAACACTTTGCAGGTATCAATATATTCAAAAGATGACATGAAAAGAGCCAGTGACTACTTCCTTTAAATAAAGGATGACAGTATTTATTTCATTAGGTTCAGACGGTGCTCCTCACATGACTGAAAAATGAAGTTCTGAAACTATTATTAAAATTCCTCGTATAAATCCTGCAAGCTCGACAGGTGCTGGTGATGCATTTGTTGCCGGAATTGCAGGCTATGGAGAATATAACGATTACGCATAAGGGAAGCTCACAAAGCTTGGATTAGGGAGCTGAATTTACTTTTAAGCTGATAAGACAAAAGTGATCAGATGAATATTAAAACGTAGAAACATAATGAAAGGAGATGGAAATATAAAATGTTAGAAAAATATCCTTGAAATTAACCCGAAGTAAAACATGCACAATTCTGAAACAATATACCCAGCTGTAGCGTTAGAATCTACAATTATCCCACACGGAATGCCCACCCACAAAATGCTGAACTGCATTAAAAGTAGAAAGTATAGTTAAGGGATGGAGGAATCGCTGCAACAATAGAATAATCAAAGGAAAAATTAAAAAGTTGGATTAATATTCCGAAGAAATTGAATTATTAGGAAAAGAAGGGAAAAAGTTGCAAAAGTCAGCAGAAGAGATATTCCCATACATAGTGGCAAATAAATCAAAACAGTGCAACTACTGTGTCTCAGAATGATAATAGCAAATATGGCAGGAGTTGCTTAAAATATCTGCAACTGGTGGAATAGGTGGAGTCTACAGAGGAGCTGGAAACCACAAATTTGACGTCTCAAGCCGATTTGAAGAATTAGCAAACACTAACGCTGCTGTTATCTGTGCCGGAGCAAACAATCCTTGATTTAGGACTCACTCTTGAATATCTGAAACCCCACGGAGTCTCCTGTATTAGATATCATCAGACTAGCACTACCTGCATTCTATACCAGAAAAGTGGATTTTACTTAGATTAGCGAAATTGATACATTCAGAAGAACCTGCATTACTTCGAGGCCTACAATAAAATGGGACCCTGGGATTAAAAGTGGAGAGAGCTGTTATTGCTAATCCCATTCCAGAAGAATACCTCAATGGATAGCGAACTATAAATAAAGTTATGAAGGATGCTGTTGCAGAAAGCTGAAAAATTTTAGGAGTAAAAGGTAAAGATACTACACTCATTCCTTCCTTGATAAAACTCACCCTCATAGAAGGCAGTCTCAAGCTTGAAGGCAAATACAGAATTAGGTATTTAACAATACTCTAAACTTGCAAACTAAAATAGCAAAGAACTTAGTAAACCTTGGAAAATAGTTATTGAGAATAAATGTAAGAGTTATCTCAAAAATATAAACATGCAATATATGAGATCAGTCTTGCACATGTGACATACGAAACTATATTTATCCATTTACTGAAAATTCCCACCTCTATACAAAACTCAGTTATTCATCATGAAAAGTCAAAACCTCGCCGAAGGCCTGCGACAGTGATGACTTTTTCTAAATTTCATTTTCTGTTTTGCGTTGTAAATCGAAACACTCATAAACATTATAGTTTCTAGATCTATACATCTCTTTTGAGACAGACTCTTTTACATTATTTTCCATACTGAGAGATAGTCTTTTACAATTCTAAAACCACTTTTCTATATATCCGTAATTGCCAGTCTGCTATCCTCAGTAATACTCTTCTTCTGTACACTCCTTTATACATAGATTTATATAATGATTTTCAAACTGAGCATTACACGGTGCAATCAAATAGTTTCCATTTACAAGCATCATTTGCTCCATTTCGTCATTTTATCTTATCTCTCTTCTATCTCCTGAAGGCACTCTTTTGAAACCTTTACTCAACAAGCAGGTTATACTGTGTGACCACATTTTCATTTTCCTTCCATGTCATTCTTTTTCCATCTCAAGATAAGCAAAGTGTACCATCAAACCTTTGGCTAGACCACGTACTGAAAACTATACTACAACTTCCTGTTCCTGTCTCCCATTCAGCCTTCCTTGCAAAGTACAACAGTGACATCTGTCCCCAATCCCAATTTAGTTTTTAATTTTCCTGCAGAAATTGAATTTCAAGTTTTCAGGATCAGAACTCCAGATAACAGATCCAATTTTAAATGTTGAAATTTCCCATCCTAGTCATGCCTTAGAATAAAGTGCTTCTTCAATGTCAGCTATCCTTAAATTATTAGTATCATTGTGATATTTTCCTATATTTTTAGAATATCCTGAAATTATACTGCTTATTAAGGATTTCTATAAACTCACTGAACTGTCCTTTCTTTATTTCCTCTCACATATTTTTCCTCGTCTAGTTACAAGTGAAATTGCTTTTTCTTAACTTTTATTCTGTCAGATATTGTGCTAAATTAAA
>BNJV01001669.1_pt1 | contig 48328 bp, 78 predicted proteins | sample 8540591 | NCBI WGS metagenome assembly BNJV01 (sample SAMD00202457, study PRJDB9452) | human saliva metagenome | host: Homo sapiens | reverse complement strand
CTTTATCGCACATCAGTAAAGTCGCAGGGCATGAAGCAGCTGATGGCAGGCGGCGGTGTCGCCCTCATCGGTATCACTCTGGTGCCTCAGCTTGCCGGTCTTTTCGGTTGACTAAAACGGGAGGCGAGGATAATCTCCCGCCTCCCGTTGAGCTTTTATTGTTCAAGATGAGTTGTTCCCCAATTCACGAGTAAAATAAAAAGGCTGAACCAAGAGGTCCAGCCTGGTCCCCGACACACATTACCTCGGGCAACTCTGTTGAGTAGATAATAACAGAAAAGTGAATTGAATACAAAGATAAAGGCAAATTTTGGGATTAATGATAATTTTCTTCAACAAAGCAGTCAAAGTACTACAGAAAGGAGCGTAGCCTTTGGAAGACGTACTCCAACAGCTTGGCACCTGGATGAAGGTAATCCTTGTCAACGGCATCATGACCCAGCTAACAGGGCTGTTTGATTCGGTAAACACGCAGGTTGGTGATATTGCAACCCAGGTGGGGACTACCCCGGCGAACTTTTCGCCGGGGATTTTCTCCCTGATACGGAGTATTTCCGAGTCAGTCATACTCCCGATTGCAGGTCTGATTCTCACCTTCATTGCCTGCTGCGAACTGATTCAGATGATTATTGACCACAATAATCTTGCAAACTTTGAGACGTGGATTTTCTTCAAATGGATTTTTCAAGACCTTTGTGGCAGTCACGCTCATTAGCAATACCTTCAACATTGTGATGGCGGTCTTTGATGTGGCACAGCATGTCATTAACAGCGCGGGCGGTCTGATTGCCGGTAGCACGGCGGTGAATGGAAGCGCCTTAGAGACCATGCGACATACCCTGGAAGGGATGGACATCGGGGAACTCTTTTGGCCTATATCTGCAGAGCATGATACTGCAGTTCACAATAAAGGCGCTTAGCGTTGTGATTTTTGTAATCGTCTACGGACGTATGATTGAAATCTACCTGATGACCAGTATGGCGCCGATTCCGTTCTCGACCTTCGGGAATCGTGAGCAGAGCGCGGCGGGACAGAATTATCTCAAATCCATGCTTGCTCTTGGCTTTCAGGGTTTTCTATCATGATTTGCGTCGGTATCTACGCAGTGCTGATTCAGGGAATCACCATCTCAAGTGATATCGTTGGATCCATCTGGGGGCGTTGTCGGCATACGGTGTTATTGTGCTTTACCTTATTCAAGACAGGATCGATTGCAAAGAGCGTTTTCTCGGCGCACTGAGGAGGGAGGTTCGTTTCATGGCAGCTTATATCCCTGTCCCTCGGGATCTCACGAGGGTCAAATCAAAAATTCTTTTCAACCTGACAAAACGTCAGCTTATCTGTTTTGGGGCGGGAGCACTGATCGGTGTCCCGTCTTTCTTTATGCTCAAAAACTTCGGCACGACCAGCATGGCAGTCATTTGCATGATGGTCATCATGTTGCCGTTCTTCTTTCTCGGAATGTATGAGAAAGATGGGCAGCCACTTGAAAAGATTGCAAAGCAGTTCATAGAGGCCAAGTTCGTAAGACCCAAAGTTCGTCCCTACCGCACCAATAACTATTACGCAGCACTGATTCGCCAGGCAAAAGTTGAGAGGGAGATAGAGCGTATTTTGCAGGCCGCATCCGGCGGTAAGAAGTAAAAATTTGAAAGGAGATAAATACCCTTGTTTACGATGAAAAATCCGTTTCGAAAAACGGGGAAAAGAGACCTTGGCCTACCAAAGAATTTGAGTAAGGCGCAGGAAAAAGAGATTCTCCGGATTATCAGGAAGGCAAGAAGAGATGACGGAATTCCCCGCAGCGCCCAGGATTCGATTCCGTTTCAGCGTATGTTTCCGGACGGTATTTGCAGGGTAACAGATCACTACTATACCCTGACCATTCAGTATCAGGACATCAACTACCAGCTGGCTCAGCAGGAAGACAAGACCGCAATCTTCGAAGAGTGGTGTGCCTTCCTGAACTCTTTTGACAGCACGATTCACTTTGAACTGTCCTTCATGAACATGGCAACGGACGCGGAAAGCTTTGAGAAAAAGGTCCGCATTCCCTACCGGAATGACCGCTTTAACGGCATTCGCAACGAATACAGCCAGATGCTGAGAACCCAGCTGGCACAGGGGAACAACGGTCTGACAAAGACCAAGTATATTACCTTCGGAATCGAAGCGGATTCCATGCGAGAAGCTAAGCCAAGGCTTCAACATGTACAGACGGGACATGATGAATAACTTAAAGCGCCCTCGGTGTTTCCGCCAGGGTATTAAACGGCAGGGGAGCGCCTGCAGCTAATGCATGCCATGTTCCACATGGTAGACCATGACCGCTTCTATTTTGACTGGAACTGGCTTTGCGGGTTCCGGGCTCTCTGTGAAGGATTTTATCGCGCCTACTTCGTTTTCCTTTCCCGGCAGCAGGTCTTTTACGATGGGGGACTTGAAGGGAGCCATGAGCTATTTTAGAAATCACGGCATCGGATCTTTCGGATCAGATGCTGAAGGATTTTCTGGACATGGAGTCCAGCCAGGTTGTGACGATGCATGTTCAGTCGGTGAATCAGACGACAGCCATCAAGCAGATTAAGCACACCATCACGGAGCTCGATCGAAGCAAAAATCGAAGAGCAGAAAAAGGCCGTCCGTTCCGGTTACGACATGGACATCATCCCTTCGGATCTTGCGACCTACGGAAAGGACGCAAAGGCGCTCTTGGAGGAGTTGCAGTCACAGAACGAGCGCATGTTTCTGATTACCTTCCTGATCATGAATACCGGTAAGACCGATCAGGAGCTGGAAAACAATGTGTTTCAGGCATCTTCGATTGCGCAGAAGCACAACTGCAATCTTCGAAGACTCGACTTCCAGCAGGAGCAGGGGCTCATGAGTAGCCTCCCACTGGCAAACAACCTTATTGAAATCCAGCGTGCGCTGACCACAAGTTCGACGGCTATCTTTGTTCCCTTCACTACACAGGAGCTGTTTCAGACCGGAAGCGAGGCGCTTTACTACGGTCTGAATGCGCTGTCAAATAACCTCATTATGGTGGACCGAAAGAAACTGAAGAATCCGAACGGCTTGATTCTCGGGACGCCCGGTTCCGGTAAATCCTTCTCTGCGAAGAGAGAGATTGCCAATGCCTTTCTGGTGACGGATGACGACTTGATAATTTGTGATCCGGAGGCAGAGTATACGGCCCTGGTCAACTGCATGGAAGGCCAGGTCATTAAAATCAGTCCGACCAGCACGCAGTATATCAATCCCATGGACATCAACGATTCCTACAGCGAAGAGGACAACCCCTGGCGCTCAAGGCTGACTTTATCCTGTCTCTCTGCGAACTGGTTGTGGGCGGCAAGGACGGCCTGCAGCCGATTGAGAAAACCGTGATTGACCGTTGTGTCCACCAGGTCTATCAGCACTATTTTGAGGAGCCGAAGCCGGAAAACATGCCGCTTCTGGAGGACCTGTACAATGCTCTTTTAAAGCAGGAGGAAACAGAGGCAAAGCGTGTGGCGGCCGCGCTTGAGATCTATGTGAAGGGCTCTCAATCTCTTCAATCACAGAACCAACGTGGACATTCAGAACCGCTTTATCTGCTATGACATCAAGGAACTTGGAAAGCAGCTGAAAAAGCTTGGAATGCTAATCGTTCAGGATCAGGTCTGGGGACGTGTTACAGCCAATCGCTCCGCCGGAAAGACCACCCGCTACTATATGGACGAGTTCCATCTTCTTCTCAAAGAGGAGCAGACAGCGTCCTACTCCGTGGAAATCTGGAAGCGCTTCCGCAAATGGGGCGGTATTCCGACCGGTATTACCCAGAATGTAAAGGATCTCTTATCCAGCCGCGAGGTAGAGAACATCTTCGAGAACTCCGACTTCGTGTACATGCTGAATCAGGCCGCCGGTGACCGGCAGATTCTGGCGCAGCAGCTGAACATCTCCCCGCATCAGCTGTCCTATGTGACACACCCGGTGAGGGCGAAGGGCTCTTGTTCTACGGCAATGTCATTCTCCCCTTCGTGGATCGGTTCCCGACAGATCTTCAGCTGTATAGGATCATGACGACCAAGTTATCCGAGTTGCAGGCGGCAGAGCACGAAACCGGGCAGGCGGGCGGAAAAGAGCTTGCGGACAGTGTTATGAGTGAAAAGTACTTGCCGAAGCGGCAGACAAAGGAGGGGTAAACCATGGCAAGGAAAGCGCGTTGCCTCCGGTTTACCGAGGAGGAACTCACAGATCCCAAAGTAAAAAGAGCGGTATTCAGAGCCGAGAGAGCTGCGGATAAGGCTGAGCGTGCAGCAAAGAAGATTCGGAAAAAACGGAATACGGCGTCAGATACCGCTAAGGAGCGAAGGACAAAGCTTGGCTTTCAGAAACAAGGTGGCAAGGCAGCCCGTGCGGTAACGAATACAGTTTCTAAGAAACTTCACAGCCAGGTGGCAAAGAACAATCAGGACAATAATACGGCTGTGGAGGCGGCAAATACAGCCACGGATGGCACGGAGACCGGTATTCGCACTGTAAATCATACTGTCTACAGCAAGAAGCTGAAGGCCTATCAGAAAGCCGCACAGCTTGAAGCCAAGGCAGATACAGCAAATGTAGAAGCAATCTATCAGCAGCGCATGGCAGAACATCCGGAGGCGTTTTTCCAATCCGATTTCCGTATGAAGCAGAAGCAAACAATCCGGCGGGAATATGCTGCCGCAAGGCGGGCGGAACAGGCAGCGGCAAAAAGGCAGTTCAGCTGCAAAGGAAGGCGTGACCGAGGTAAAGTCCATCGCCCAGCGACTTTCGGAGCTGAAAGACAAGGGTATCGAGTATATTGCTGAGCATCCGCAAATGGGTCTAACAATTGCCGGACTCGCCTTGCTCATTATGACATTGTCATCCGCACTGTCTTCCTGTTCGGCCTTTCTGCCGAGCGGTTTCGGTGCGATGGTGGCGACGACATTTACCGCAAAGGATGAGGATATCATTGGGGCCAATGAAGACTATAAGGCACTTGAGGCTGATTTACAGAGACAGATTGATTCTATCCGGGCAACTCATCCGGGATACGACGAATACAACTTTCATCTGGATGAAATCGGGCATGATCCCTATCAGCTCGCGGCATATCTGACCACGCAGTTTGAGGATTATACGAGGGCGGAGGTGCAGGATACGTTACAGAGACTCTTTCATCTGCAGTATGTGCTGGATATCGAGGAGGTAGTGGAAACACGCACCAGAACCGAAACGAGAACTACAAGAAGCACGGATCCTGTCACCGGAGAGACCTCAGAAGACAGCGAAGAGGTAGAGGTTGAGTATGAGTACTACATCCCAAACGTTACGCTGACCAACAAAAACCTTGGGCATGTCATCACGGAGTCCGGCGGCATGACGGAAAAGCAGGCGGAGCGCTATGGAATTCTGCTACTGACCAAGGGAATAAGGCAAAGCTATTCGAGGATGAGGCCTTTGTTTCTGCCGGAAGCGATTACCTTCACTATGACATTCCGGGTGAAGCACTTACGGATGAGCGTTTTCGGAACATGGTCAATGAAGCGGAAAAATACCTGGGTTATCCCTATGTGTGGGGCGGGTCATCACCTTCGACAAGCTTCGACTGTTCCGGGTTTGTGAGTTGGGTTATCAACCACTGTGGCAACGGCTGGAATGTGGGAAGGCTTACGGCAAATGGGCTAAAGAACTATTGCCAAACCATCCGGGCAAGTGAAGCAAAGCCCGGAGATCTGGTCTTTTTCCGTGGCACCTATAACACTTCGGGAGCCAGCCATGTCGGCATTTATGTCGGCAACGGGATGATGATTCACTGCGGGAATCCAATCTCGTATGCGTCTATCAATACGCCCTACTGGCAGAGACATTTCTACTGCTTCGGGCGTCTGCCGTAATAAGGAGGAGCACAATGACAAAGCTTGAGAAAATCGCTGCTGATTTGAAGCGTGCCCGCGCCAAACAGACCGTGTGGATGCAGCGCGTCAAGGAACTGGAGAGTCGCTATCGCGAAGAGGAGAACAGCGTGATTCATACGATGGTTCACGCGGCAAATCTGACGCCCGAGCAGCTTGCAAAGGTGATTGCCTTGGCAGGGCAAGGTATGCTTGCGTTTACCCTGCAGAGACCGTCGAAGCGACAGGTAATAAGAATCATGAGGAGGCTGAAAATGTATATTAAAAAGACTGATGGCAGGCTTTATGGCCGGAGTATTCCTGTGCGGAAGCAGTTCCGCGACCTGCTTTGCCTTTGCCACAGAGACAGAGAGCGTCGCGGTGACTACTGATGCAGCCACGGAGGAAGCATCCACGGAGGCGGAAATGCGCTCTGAAGATGATACCCGTCCGCTGACACCAAACGGAAATCTGACTCTGGTTGATGACATCGGGGCGCAGGCAGGACAGGGGAGGCAGTTTATCACCCTGGTAACCAAGTCCGGCAACTACTTTTATCTGATCATCGACCGCAATGATAAGGGCGAGGAAAATGTTCACTTCCTGAACATGGTAGACGAGGAGGATCTGTTTGCTCTGATGGATGAGAAGCAGGTTGCTAATTATAAGGCAGCACAGAATGAAAAAGGATGCAGCAGCAGTTACCGTTGCGACACCTTCTATGGCCGGTGCAGTGCAGGATTCCGCACCAAAACTCACAGTGAAGGAAAAGAAACCCTTCCATGCCTTTCCTCTGCTTGGTGTCGTCATTGCGCTGTCTGCCGGTGCCATCGGATACCTCTACTTGCAGTCGAAGAAAAAACAGACCGCTGCGCTGAGACCCGATCCGGATGCAGACTACGTGGACAAGGATGACGAAGAGGCATATGAATTTCCGGAGGATGAAGAGGAGGAAGGCCGGAGGAGTCGGAATTTGAAAGCAACGAGGACGAGGATCAGGAGTAGAAGCGTTTTTGAAAGGAGGGGTTTGTGTGAAAAAGGAAAAGATTAAGTCACAAGAAGCGGAACTGACGATGGAGGCACTCCGCGAGCGCCTGGAAGAGCTGAAGGATGAGGAGTTTATCCTTTCCATTCCCTGCAAATAGGGAGATGACGACGATGACGAAAAAAAGCCTAACATCTACGAATCAGACGGAAATGGCTTTCAGCTGGAGCAGGTCGGAATTCGTCTGGTTAAGGAGCGGTCGCTGTATTCCGAGACAAAGATTGACTCTCCGGAAGCCGCTGTACAGCTGGTAGCGGATGCACTTCTCGACTATGATCGTGAGGTTTTTGGCCTTATCAATCTGCAGGTTGATAATAGACCGATCAATTTAAACATTATCAGCATGGGCACGCTGAATTCTTCGCTGGTTCATCCGCGGGAAACATTAAAGTCGACCATTTTAAGTAGGATGATTGTAAGATGAACTAGGACAATAAAAAAGAGCCGATGACGAACTCGTGGTATGATGAAGCTACCACACACCAACACACCAGGAGGTTCGCCATGGCCCAGAACGAGTATACCACAAATAGAAAATATCGCCACCTGTCACGCGAAAAGCGCGCACAGATTGAAGTGCTACTGCAATTAAAGCTCCCAAAAAGTCGCATTGCGCGCGAAGTCGGGATTGCAAGGTCAACTTTATATAATGAACTTGCCAGAGGTACTGTACAGCAGTTAGGACGGAATCTGGAGCCATACACGCGCTACTTTGGAGATTCGGGACAGCGTGTCTACGAACATCGAAGACGAAATAGTCATTGCCCCATAAAGCTGCCGAAAGCCAAGAAATTCGTGTCTTTTGCGGTAAAGCAGATACTGACAAAGCATCTGGCACCTGATACGATTTGCGGTCTTGCCAGAGAAATGGGCTGTTTCACCGAGATGGTTTGCAGCAAGACACTTTATAACTATATTGAGCGTGGATTGTTAAAAGCTCGAAATATCGACCTCACGCTAAAGGTCAAACGTAAACAACACCGTAAGGGACATCCGCAGCATAAGCGGCTGTATGGTCTGAGTATTGAAGCCCGCCCCCAAGTAGTTAATCAGCGGGAAGAGTTTGGGCATTGGGAGATTGATACCGTGGTCGGTCGAAGGGAATCGCAATCCGTTTTGTTGACACTGGATGAGCGAACCACAAGATTTCGACACATTATAAAGATACCCGGTAGAAGCACACAGGCGGTTGAGCAAGGTTTAAAAACGCTCCGAGAGCTGTACGGAGAACAATTCAGCCAAGTTTTTCGCTCCATCACAAGTGATAATGGCAGTGAATTTGCTTCACTGCCACAGTTGCTTCCCACGATACCCATATACTATGCTCATCCGTACTCCGCCTACGAACGCGGACTGAACGAAAAGCAAAACTCATTGATTCGCCGGTTCTTACCAAAAGGGAGTTCTTTTGATGTAGTTACGGATGAGCAGATAAGAGAGATACAGAACTGGATCAATCAACTCCCTCGAAAATCCTTTCATTACAGTTCGCCGGAGGAATTATTTCAGACTGTCCTACCTGATCTTGCAATCTAGCGACCATTTTTAAGTAACGCTTCGAATGTTCTGCTGTTCCACAATCATCCTCCGGAAAGTTGAAGCCCAGCAAGGAAGACATCTCCATTACAGACCAGCTGGTGCAGGCCTTTAATATGATGGGAATCAAGGTCTTGGATCATGTCATTGTCGGGAATGCAACGAATTACTACTCGTTTCTTGAGCAATGTACGCTTCCCACTGCCGAGATCCTCCTATACCACTTCTTTGGATCAACTGGATTTACGGAAACAGAAAGTTGCCGAAGCGGAATCGGTGGTAGCCAAGCTGAAAGAGACTGAGCATCCGCAGAAAAGAAAAAGAAGTAAGGCGAAACCGAAGGATCCGGAGTTATGAAGAAGGCGGAAAGGAGACGCAATGGTATTTACAAAAGATGAGAGAACTCTGTTGATTCTCTACTGTGAGAGAAACAGAAGCGGAACACTCAAAAATCTGTTTCATGCGTGGGACAGCTTCAAGCGGATGAGAAAGCACTGTCAGCTCTGACAGATGCCGTAATCCGAAACTTGGCGGCATGACCGATTCTGAATTTGATAATTTGAATCTCTTAGGTGCGGTAAGGAGTAGCAATGCGAGAACGTAATCAGGAAATTCATGTGCTCTTCTTCCGGAAGAGATGGAACGGATTAAGCAGAAAAATGGCCGAGCTTGGAATCATCAACCGCAGCGCTTACGTGCGTAAGATGGCTCTGGACGGCTACTGTATCAACCTTTGATCTGTCGGACATGAAGGAAATGGTGTCTCTACTTCGGCGCTGTAGCAATAACCTGAACTAGTACGCAAAGCGGGCAAATGAGTCTGGATCCATTTACGCCGAGGACATTCAGGATTTGCAGGTGAGGCAGAGGAAATCTGGGAAATCGCGAAGGAGATGCTGGCAAGACTTGCGACGATTCAGTGAGTGCCGCAGATTGGAGGAGAGCTTCGTTGACATCCTAGCAATACGGGTTAGGGCATTATAAACTGACTGTAAAGCAGAGAAGGAGGTAACGATATGTGGCTGATTAAACTCCTGTTTCGAATCATTGCACTCCCAATCATGGCAGTCGTTGGCGCGCTGTCAATCTTTTACAGACTCATTCTAGAGGTTGGACTGCTTTGCAATCGGGCTGATTTACGTTATCCTCGGTATCGGTCTTGTTAACTATCTGATTCAGCGAAATTGGCTGCAGGTAGGAATTATCCTTGGCATTGGAGCGATTGCTTTTTGTAGGCTCCATGTTTGCCCAGATACTTGCCACAGGTCTGGAGGCACTGAGCGGAAAAACTTGTTGAATTTGTATTCACTTAAGTAGTCGAATAAAAGTCGAGGCCCGAGAACAGAAAATGTTCCCGGCCTTTTTCTTTTGCGAATGATGCGGAAAAGGAGTTACAGAGATGGCAGCCTACAAGACTTATTGCCCTTCATGCCAATAAGGGAAAGACCATTGCACGAAGTCTCAGCGACCGGACGGATTATGCCAAGAATCCGGACAAGACCGAGAAAGGCGAGCTGGTCACCGGCTACCAGTGTGATCCCTTTACCGTAGATGAAGAGTTCATGCTGACCAAGCGGAAGTATGAGCAGATTACAGGTCGTCACCAGAGACGGGATGTGATTGCATATCAGATTCGGCAGTCCTTTAAGCCCGGTGAAATCACGCCGGAGGAAGCGAACCGATTGGGTCCGGGAGCTGGCACTTGATTCACCAAAGGGAAGTTCGCTTTCATCGTTGCGACACACACGGACAGGACACATATCCATAATCATATCGTGTTCAATTCGACTTCCCTTGACGGTACAAGGAAGTTTAAGAACTTCTGGTTTTCGGGTCTCTCACTGCAACGCTTAAGTGACCTTGTCTGCCTGGAAAACAGCTTGTCGGTGATTGAAGCGAAGCCAATCGGCGAGCGGGAAAAACGGACGGAATACCCCACACGGACAAGCATCCGAGACTTCATTTGCCGGGATATTGACCGGATACTTCAAAAGAAGCCGAAGGACTTTGAGACAGTTCTCTTTCAGCTACAGCAACTTGGCTATGAAGTCAAGCGGGGGAAACATGTTTCAGTCAAGGGCGGGAATCAGAAGCGCTTTGTCCGGCTTATCTTCACTTCGGAAGGATATAGAGAAGCAGAGATTCGTGCAGCAATCTCCGGTGAAGCAAAGCGTGAAGGCAGACCACACCAAAAAGCCGGAATATTCCTTCAACCTGCTCATTGATATTCAGAGCAAACTGCAGTCCAAAGGCAAAGGCTTCGAGCGCTGGGCTACAATTTACAACCTGAAGCAGATGTCGAAGACGGTACTGTTCCTTCGTGACAACAAGATCGACACCATGGAACAGCTGAATGCTATCGTGGGAGAAAAAGGTTAAGAAACGCGACCGGCTACTCGCCTCGATTCAGGTAGCCGAGAAGCGTCTAAAAGGAAAATTGCCGCGTTGAAAACAAACATTATCAACTACTCAAAGACTAGGACTGTCTACGAAGCGTATCGGAAAGCCGGATACAGCAAAAGCTTTCTGGAGGAGCACAGGACGGAAATCATGCTACACAAGGCGGCGAAAAGCGGCTTTCGATGAGCTTGGTATAAAGAACCTACCAAAGGTTAAAGAACTGAGCGTTGAATACGAACAGGTACTGGAAGCGAAGAAGACAGCTTATGCCAAATACCGGCAAGTGAAAAAGGAAACGCAGGAATTTTGGATTGCGCAGAGAAACATCGCCTCTCTCTATGCCGCAGAGCACGAAGCAGACGAAGAGAGACAGCGGCGGGAAGAGAAGAAGCAGAGATGATTAGGAACCAGAGCAACAGAGAAACACATCATTGTCCAGTTCTGCTATCAAGCGTTCCGCAGGAACGCGCAGCCTCACGAAGTGAGTTCTTCTAAGGGCTTGGGATTATCCCAACAAGTGGCGTATGAGGTCCGGATGGACGCTCATACACTGCTTGCTGGTTAGCGAGGGCGTATTGTCTCAGTAAAAGGTAGATAGTTTTTGGGATGATTGTAAGATGAACTAGGACAATAAAAAGAGCTGATGACGAACTCGTGGTATGATGAAGCTACCACACACTACCACACCAGGAGGTTCGCCATGGCCCAGAACGAGTATACCACAAATAGAACATATCGCCACCTGACACGCGAAAAGCGCGCACAGATTGAAGTACTGCTGCAATTAAAGCTCCCAAAAAGTCGTATTGCGCGCGAAGTCGGGATTGCAAGGTCAACTTTATATAATGAACTTGCCAGAGGTACTGTGCAGCAGTTAGGACGGAATCTGGAGCCATACACGCGCTACTTTGGAGATTCGGGACAGCGCGTCTACGAACATCGAAGACGAAATAGTCATTGCTCCATAAAGCTGCCGAAAGCCAAGAAATTCGTGTCTTTTGCGGTAAAGCAGATACTGACAAAGCATCTGGCACCTGATACGATTTGCGGTCTTGCCAGAGAAAAGGGCTGTTTCACCGAGATGGTTTGCAGCAAGACTCTTTATAACTATATTGAGCGCGGAGTGTTAAAGGCTCGAAATATCGATCTCACGCTAAAGGTCAGATGTAAACAACACCGTAAGGGACATCCGCAGCATAAGCGGCTTTATGGTCTGAGTATTGAAGCTCGCCCCCAAGTAGTTAATCAGCGGGAAGAGTTTGGGCATTGGGAGATTGATACCGTGGTCGGTCGAAGGAAATTGCAATCCGTTTTGTTGACATTGGATGAGCGAACCACAAGATTTCGACACATCATAAAGATACCCGGTAGAAGCACGCAGGCGGTTGAGCAGGGGGTTAAAGCCCTTCGCGAGTTGTATGGAGAACGTTTCAGCCAAGTTTTTCGCTCCATCACAAGTGATAATGGCAGTGAATTTGCTTCACTGCCACAGTTGCTTCCCACGATACCCATATATTATGCTCATCCGTACTCCGCCTACGAATGCGGACTGAACGAAAAGCAGAACTCATTGATTCGCCGGTTCTTGCCAAAGGGGAGCTCTTTTGATGTCGTTACGGATGAGCAAATACGAGAGATTCAGGACTGGATCAATCAGCTCCCCCGAAAATCCTTTCACTACAGTTCGCCGGAGGAATTATTTCAGACTGTCCTACTTGATCTTGCAATCTAGATATAAAAATAAGCAACCGTCTTGAAGGTCGATAACGCTGCTTTTTGTAAGCCCTCAGGCATAAATCCTATCACAGGAAATCCTATTTACAGAGATTTCTTCACACACTCTCGCAAAGAGGACACCTCGTTCTCTTTTTATGTACGAACAGGAAGCCGTACAAGCTGTACTGCAGGAAAAACGGTTCTGGGCTTCATTTACTACAGCATCGTAGAGCTGCAGCGATTCAGTCAAATCTTCGATGGTAATTGCAAGCGCATAGTCAATTTCCTGGTCATCCTCTACATCATAGCGTGTGTGAGCTCTAACCATACTTCCCAGTCACCGCCGTGAAAAACTTGAGAATTCCTGCTCGAAATGGAAACAGGTATCCCAATCCATACGCCCATCGGATTCAGAAGGATTGTTTGTTATCAACTTATCCTTGCCGTTTCTTGAGTGTAAGGATGCATTCACATATGCGCCAAGATACTCAGCACCCTTGGTTTTTATCGACAGGTGGCTGCGTTACACAGGTTACTGTCACTCTGATCTTCTTGTCACGCTTGCTCATATCGAATTGCGTGTCACACACTCCGGGCATAAGGGAACTTGGCGTGCTGTTTAAATTTCTTATTCATTGTGCCACGGTGAAGGAATGTCACCCGATGCGCCGTGGAGAACATACTCACGAGAGGATTTTGCAATGCCTCTACCGTAAAGGTTCCCATAGAAGGCATTCTCATCTCTCGTTATTTTCTTCGATACCTCGCTGATCGGCATCTCAGCACCATGATAGAGAAGAGCCTCTGACATGAGGATATCCTGATTTGGCACTGACTGCGATATCTCAGCCAGGTCACCTGCAACTGTAGGGAGCAGTAAAAACTCGTGCCCGCCTCAAAAAGCCCATTGTCCGCCACTTGCAATCATCATGGCATATTCATCGGGAGGAACGAAGTCCGCCTTTGTCATCGTACCTGCAAGAGAGACAATATCTGGCTTTTCGGAATCCGCGGAAACCGGGACCGATTCTTGAGTAAGGTGCAACATCGTATTGACGGCTCAGACCTTCCTTGTGTTCTGCGCCAACGATTGCTCCTACGGCAATGTTCAGCATAGAATCTGCCGGTGCCGCTATACGATTGTCATCGTCCTGCAGGATATCTTCGAGAGAATCCTGGCTGCGATACAGATAGTGATTGCCTGCTGAAATAGTAAACTTTACACCATACTGTATTGCAAGGACATCCAGTTCATAGCCAAGGATGCTTATTTCGTCACCTGGATAGGGCTCTCTTCACTCGATGAAAAGTTGAATATTTTAGTAATATCCTTGTACCGCAGAACAGCCTCTTTAATTCGGGCGATCATGGTACTGTTGCAAATGAGGTCAGGGCGATCCGGCTTCTTGGAGTCAGGATCAAGCCCACGGATATTACAGTCGATAATCCGTGTTCTCGGTGTGAGAACACCGGTGGCAAGCTGCTCGCCAAGATTCTCAAAGGCTACCTTTCCCGCGACATTGGTGCCGTGCTTCTTGTCACCGGGAGCTGCTCCAGTCGGAACCCAATGTTCGACAATCAGCGGTTCAAGTTCCGGTGGGAAATCCACTCCCGTATCGAGAACAGCCACAATAGGAAGTTCATCAATCACGACGTTCGGATTCAGCGACATCTGCGTCTGTGCAGGAACCGCATACATCGGTGATGTGGCATAGAAACCTGTCGGCGTAACATGACTCACAATGGTGTCCCCGGAAATCTCCTCAAGTTTTTCCCAGCGGAATCTCTGCACGAACGATAGGCGTTCCGTCAGATAACTTGTAAGGCTTCGACTGAATGACTCCCTGGTTCTGCTGAATAAGGGCAATTAAGCGCTCTTCCGCACGAGCCTGTACTTCGGGAGCCGTTCCCTTCGGAAGAAGCTGTTCCATTATCTCAACGTCAAGAGGGAACGATGCCTCTTTTTCGAGCATCTCCTTTATGGAAGGAGCCTGTTTTTCTATCGGATCAGGGAAATGAAAACTGTCTATGTACTGGAATTTCTTATTGCTGCGTTTATTGTCGCGATAGTTTCCGACTCTCTGCTGAAGCGAGTCAAACTTGGCTTTCGGTGAAGATACGATAGCGTGGCGAGAATCACGGACGGTGGCTATGGTCATCCCTTCCTGTTCCAGGAACTCACGAAGAGTTTTATTCGAGAATTTTTCTCCCTCCTGCAGGACGACCTCAAATAGGCGGATATCTTCATCACGAAGAGAATCCGTTCCTTGTACACGGGTATAGGCGGATACAATTTCCTGAAGACCTGTGGACAGCTTTGTGCCGTGTTCCATTCGATCCAGTCCCAGGTCTTTGCTCCGTGCCTGCTTAACATTTTCAAGTGTTTCTACATCGTCCTCCGTGATAAGGAGATGAGGTCTGAAGTCATCTGCCATACCTATTCATCCACCTCTTTGCCTTTGGTTATCTTATTTATCTGATAGCTGAGCGTGTTATGCGGCATTCCTATTGCTTTCGCAAGAGTACGTACACTGACACCTTTTGCTTTCAGTTCTGCGGCTGCATCCACCACGCCTGCGCCGTTTGAATTATTCGTCATCTGCTGAATAAGCAGTTCAATCATATCTTCCATCGTGACCGGCTTATCTGTTGTCACATAGCGTTTTGCCGCGGAAATAACCAGTTCCTTTATCTGCGCCACGCTGCGGTTAGCGGTAAGGTCGGTCAGTTTCTGTACATCTACCTCAGTTTCAACGGTATACTCCTTGAACCACCGCTGGATAAGCTCACTGCGCTGGTCGGCATCCGGGAAACCGATATTGATGGTGTAGTTAAAGCGTCTCCAGATGGCGGGATCAAGAAGGTGCTCATGGTTTGTCGCCGCAATTAAAAATACATTCGGCGGCATATTATCGAAATTCTGGAGCAGCGCCGTAACAACACGCTTCAGTTCGCCCATCTCGTGACCGTCATCACGCTTTTTGCGATAGCATCAAACTCGTCCAGGAAAAAGGACGATGTTTTGATTGCTTACGCTTGAGAAAAATTTTTCCTTAAATTTACGCTGGTTTGTCCCAGGTAGGGAGGACACAAGACTGTCTATCCTCACATATGCCATAGGCAGATTCAGTTCGTGTGCGATGGCGTGTGCTGTCATCGTTTTTCCGCATCCCGGAGGTCCGCAAAGGAGCAGACGATTTGCGGGAGGGAGATTGTGCTTGCCAGCTTGCTGTTATTCTGGCGCTCCTCCAGAATCTGAAGAAGGAGTTTTCTTTGGTTCTCCGGCAGTACAACATCGGAGAGAGCTATATCAGAATGCACGATGTCGTAGAGCTCCAGGAGACTGTCCTTGTCCCTCGGAGAGAATGTGCTGCCGCCTGCGGACTGGACAGCAAAGCCTCCTCCGGCAGGTTGCCCGACATCGGGCTTCTTCATAAGTGTGATATTCTTTCCTTTATATGCATCAAGGATCATACTGGAAACACGGCTGTTTCCTTTCTTGTCCTCATCAGCTGCCAAAGCCTCCACAGCGGTCTTGAAGGAACTCTCGTCCCCGGAGCAGTGGGCAGCGATAATATTTGCGATTAGTTCGGCTTTCATAGTCTATCGATTCCTCTTTCTCAGTCAGAGTGGTGGGCTGTAACTTTTAGTTAACACTATTTTCGCTCAAACGTCAATAGGAAACGCAAAATTCTTTGAACACATTTGAACGCCAACCTGCACTTGGCTCAACTCGCGCTTTGTGAATAAGAAATTATACTTTCGACTTTTCGCACTCTACTATCGATTTTTGAAACAAAAAGTGCTGTAATAATATGTGACTGTTTGGTTACTGAAAAAGGCTGACCTTTGTCGGAAACAAAGGGTTACAGGATTGAGGAGTATGTGTATGATTATCAGCTATAAAAAGTTATGGAAATTGCTTATAGACAAGGACATGAAAAAAACAAGATTTGAGAGAGGCGGCACAGTTGAGTTCCTCCACCGTAGCAAAAACTCACACACGGAGAGAATGTTTCAGCACGGCGGTCCTCCCTAAAGATATGTACTGCTCTTAAGTGCGATGTGGCTGACATCATGGAAATAATACCTGACGGAAGTTCCGAGACAGAAGAACTACCACGGGAAAGGATATAGCTGCTTATGTTTGATTTTGGAAATGCTAACGAAGGACAGAGAGCGGCGATAGCTGCCGCTGACGGTCCCGTCCTCATCACAGCAGGACCGGGAACCGGCAAGACCTATACGCTCGTCCAGAGAGCAATTTATCTGATAGAGGAATGCGGCGTGAAGCCGGAAAGCATCTTCATCGCTACTTTCACTGAGAAGGCTGCCAAGGAACTCATCACTCGTATCACAAACGAGCTGGCTGCCCGTGATATTGTGGCGAACATCAATGAGATGTATGTCGGCACTTTCCATTCGCTTTGTCTGCGTATCCTCAAGGAACATCTGGAGTTTACGAGGCTTCGCAGAAACTACCGTCTCTTGGACGCCTTCGACCAGCAGTACATGGTGTTCCGGAACATCTATCGGTTCAGGAATATCCCGGAGGTCGAGGTTGCTCTTCCAAACGGAGGAGCATGGAAACAAGCCGAGGCTATCTGCAACTATGTGAATAACCTCTCTGAGGAGTTGGTCGCGCCGGAGGGAACTGATGGCGGACTCCGACCCTGTCCGTAGCGGCACTCGGTCTGATGCTGAAGGAATACCGCGAACTCCTCACAGAAGGCAATCTGATGGACTTCTCATCCATCCAGATCGAAGCCTACCATCTCCTTAAGGACAATGCGGCGATACTCGATGAACTCCGCTCCAAGGTCACGCACATCATGTTGGACGAGTACCAGGATACGAACTTCATCCAGGAGCAGCTCGTGTTCCTTCTTGCCGGAGAACGCAAGAACATCTGCGTGGTCGGTGATGATGACCAGGGCTTGTACCGTTTCCGTGGAGCGACAATCAGAAATATCCTGGAGTTCCCTCAGAAGTTCGCGGACGGTGAATGCCGCATTATTCCGCTTGTCATCAATTACCGCTCCAACAGCGACATCGTTGATTTCTACAATGAGTGGATGGCTACTACCGATGGCTTGAAATTCAAGTTCCGCTGGGATAACTTCAGATACGACAAAAAGATCGAACCGCACGAGAAGACTGCTCTCCACAGCCCTGCAGTCGCAAAACTCGCAGGCGTGGATGATATCGACGAGTGGCACGAGAACATCCTGCGGTTCATAAATAAGTTGAAGGATTCCGGGAAGCTCACGGACTATAACCAGCTTTGCGTTTCTCTTCAACTCCGTGAAGCATCCGAGAGTTACGGCTCTCGCCAGATTTCTGGAAGAGAACCACATCAATGTCTACTCGCCGCGTTCGGATATGTTTTTCCAGCGTGATGAGATTCGCTTGGCGCTCGGATGCCTTATGCTTATGTTCCCCGCTATATCCAGGGATTGGAGAACAGGGGTTACACCTTCCTCCAGCCGGAGCATCTGACCTACTACAGAAACTGCATCATGGCAGCGAACGAATACCTCACGCAGCCGGAGCACTCTGACCTCCTCAAGTGGATACGCAGGAAAGGAAAAGACCATGTCGGATTGACCGGTGCGACGGACTACGCCTACTGTGGCTTGATGTACCAGCTGTTTGAGTTCCAGCCGTTCGCTGGGATTCTCGATACGGATATGGATGTCGGTGTGGTGGATATCCGTCCGGCGCGGAACATTGCCAAGCTGACACAGATTATCGGGAAGTTCGAATATCTCCACAGAGTAGACGTCCTTGATGCCGGAGAATACAAGGGTAAGCGCCGTATCGATCAGAGCACGGAGATGCTCTTCAACCTCTACCTCCGACTGCTCTTTGACGGCGGCATTACTGAATACGAGGACGATTCCGAGTATGCTCCCAGCAGCTGTGTTTCGTTCCTGACGATTCATCAGTCCAAGGGCATGGAGTTTCCGATTGTGCTGGTTGACTCCCTTGCGAATGTTCCGAGGAAGAATACCAACGACCTCATGATGCAGATCGAGGAGCGATACTTCAAGCGTCCGGCATTCGAGCCGTATGATGTCACGAAGTTCTTTGACTTCTGGCGTCTCTACTATACGGCATTCTCTCGTGCGCAGGACTTGCTGATTCTGACCTGCAATGAGGACAAGCGGACGCCGAGCAACTACTTCAAAGACATATATGCGGAACTGCAATCAGTAGACAGCCCCGCATTTGATATAACAGAATTTGATTTCAAACCGATAAAGGATGTGAACATCAAGAATACCTATTCGTTCACATCGCATATCACGGTTTACGAGACCTGCGCCTTGCAGTACAAGTTCTATAAGAACTGGAATTCATGCCGTCCGTGCGAACGCTATGCTGTTCGGTACTCTTGTGCATGAGACGATTGAGGACATACACCGTGCGGCTCTCCGGGATGAGGCACAGGCCATCACCGAGGAGAATGTCAGTCGCTGGTTTGACTCCAACTATGTATCGCTTACCAAGACCGAGCATACCTACCTCGCCGGTCCGCAGAGGGATGCCGCACTGAAACAGGTGCTCCGCTATGTGGAGAGACAGCACGGAGACTGGTCGCAGATACAGCAGGCTGAAGTCGATGTTTCCCTGGTAAAGCCTGACTACATCATAGAGGGCAAGATTGACCTTATTCGTGGCGAAGGCGACACGGTTGAGATCGTAGACTTCAAAAGCTGAACGCAAGCCTGATATGGAGAGGATGCGGGAAAGGCTCGAACAGTACAGGCGGCAGCTCCATATCTACGCACACCTCGTGGAGCAGCGGACCGGGCAGAAGGTCAGCAAGATGCACCTCTACTATACCGGTGAGGACGGTGGAGTGCCGACCATCACCTATCCGTATACCAAGACCGCCGTGGAAGGCACGATGGCAGTTTTCGATGATACAGTAAAGAAAATCATGAAGAAGGATTTCCATCGCTGTGCGGAGGACCCGAAGGTCTGCAATGCGTGTGACTTCCGATTCTATTGCAGGGGAAATAACCATGCCGGATATATATGACCCGGATAGAGGCTTAAAAAATCAGCCTCACCGATGATGACTATGAGGATTACTAGGATGGGAAATTGTCAGATGATTTCTATGCGAGGCGAACAGACGGCTCCATAGCAAATCGAGTCGATATTAGTCCTTGGGACAATGACGATGATAGTGATGGCAACGGAGATTTGTCAGGCGGAATAGATGCGGGTTCTGCTGCCGTAGGTGCTCTGATTGTGGCTGCTGTTGGTGGCGCAATCTATGGCATCAAAAAGCTCTGGATTGGGGAAAGAAAAAACGCCTGGAGAAAAGACAGAGGTAGCGTATCAGCATCAGGAGACAGCCACGCAAATCCGCGCTACGACTACGGAGATTACTGAGAGCGTTCAAGTAGAACGAACCGCCGATAAAAAGCTGCTGACCGAGGATGAGGTCAATCAAGAGATTATGAAGATAATCATCGGAATGGCGGAGATTGCAGACGGAAAGAAAAAGGTCACCGAGGCAGCGGAAACTCTCAGTAATGCCGGGATATTAGACAAAGCCACACTACTGGAGCGGCTTTTCAGATCTAAAGACGTTTGAGGGATTCAATGCCTATTTGGAAAAGAATCCGCAGCTCGTGATGCAGAATCAAACGGTACTTGCCGGAATATTCGGACGCAGTCTTACTGCAAACGGAGAGTATGTTCCGCTTACCGTGTCGGATATTACACAGCAGAAATCAAGAATTGAAACGAATCAGGAGGACTAACTAAAATGGAAAACGGTGAGCAGCTTACTTTTGAGTTTTGAACAGAGACCCACGATCAAGGGCTTCCCAGAGCTTCGCTGGACGGGCAAGCGTCCCTACCGCTCTACGCAGTACTATCCCGCACAACTGCGGGAATCCTACGGCGAGGAACAGAGCGGATGGATCAACAAGATTTTCTGGGGAGACAATCTCCAGGTCATGAGTCATTTGCTGAAAGAGTTCCGTGGCAAGATTGATCTAATCTACATTGATCCTCCGTTTGATAGCAAGGCGGACTATAAGAAAAAAATTGACATCCGAGGCGTCGGAAAAAGCCTCCTCGGATGCTACATCATTCGAGGAGAAGCAATATACAGACATTTGGACGAACGATGAGTATCTCCAATTTATCTACGAACGTCTACTGATTTTGCCGTGAGCTTCTTTCTGACACAGGCAGCATTTATGTTCATATGGATGAAAAACGTGCTCATTATGTTCGTCAAATTATGGATGAGGTATTCGGCCAGAATAACTTTAGGAGAGAAATCATTTGGGATATCACCGTCCTGTCAGGATTTAAGTCCCAGGCTCAGAACTGGATTCGTGGTCATGATGTAATCCTGTATTATGCGAAAAACATAGGGCAGGTCAAATACAACAAACTGTTCCAAAAAGCAGTCTAAGAAGTATCTCAAACGCTTTAACAAAGTGGATGAGAACGGCAGAAGATACTTCGATGGTCGTGGTGAGCGGCGGTATTTGGATGATGTTATCAAAAAAAGGAAAGCCTTATGGCGATGTATGGGGAGATGTTCTTTTCGTACCAGTCTGTGAAGGCGCAGCTTGCCGAGATTGATACCCTCGAAGAGTTGGCAGACTATAATGCCGAGCTTGCTGACGATCGTGTTCTTTCAGATGTATGGGGGGATATTATGTCGTTCCAGCAGATTCCTACAGCTGCCGAGAACAGTGGATACCCCACTCAGAAGCCAGAAGCTCTTCTTCAAAGGATTATTCTTTCTGCAACAGACCCTGGCGACCTTGTTTTCGACTGCTTTATGGGAAGTGGTACTACACAGGCTGTGGCTATGAAGCTCGGTAGACGCTTTATCGGTGCAGACATCAACCTCGGTGCGATTCAGACTACCACAAAGAGACTGCTCTCTATCGCCGCAGAACTAAAGCCGGGACTCAAGCCCGTGACCTATGATATGATTCAGCCGCAGCTCTCGATGGTAGCTGAGGAACCGGCTCCGTACCTCGCGGCGGCGAGTGCAGGCGGCAGCACGGAGCTTTCCGATGAGGAACGCAGCAAGGTCATCGACTTCTTTAAGGCGAAGGGACTGGATACCTCTTCCTTGGAAGAGGATGTGAAAGTACACAGGCTTCGAGGGTCTACAACGTCAATAACTACGACTTCTTCCGCAATCCCGTGGAAGCCCGCGACCTCTTGATCGCCGCCCTCGAAATCCAGCCGTTCCCGCAGAGCGATGTCTGGGACGGTGAACTGGACGGCAGGGATGGCTAAAAATCATGCCGGTCAACAGAATCGCTACCAAGGCGGACCTGAAGGAACTCCTCGCTAACCTTCCGTACAAGACCTACGAGAAGCGCAAGGAGGAAAAATCCGAACCAGCCCGTGGAGCGGATCACTATCGTCTGCATGGGACACGAGCCCGACCTCAAAGGTGCGATGGAGCAGGAACTGAACGAGTACAAGGTCGATATCCAGATCATGGATATTCTCCGCGACAAGGCAGACCTCCAGCTGAAGCGAGACTCCGAGGCAGAAATCGTCCGTGAAGGCGGTAAGCTGGTCATCCGTGCATTCTACCCGATGAACCTGATGCAGAAGCTCTCCCTCCAGAAGGAGTACGTGGAGGACTGGCGTCAGCTGGTCGACTCCATCATGATTGACTGGAACTACGACGGTGTAGTCATGCAGCCAACCGTGACCGATGTCCCCGGAAAGAACGAGATGGTCAAGGGTATCTACGACATCCCGGAAGGTTGCGGAACAATCAAAGTAAAGATCACCGACCTGCTCTCCGAGTCGTTGGAAGTGGAGGTGCGTTAAATGGCAGTTCAATTCGATCCGAATTTTTCTTTCAATGAACAACTGTGGTACTACTACACCACAAAACCGCGGAAAGATTCGCTCCAGATATAATGACCTCACGAAAAAGTTCCTCGCTTATAACGATAGCGAGGAGAATCTACGCCTTTCTGCGTAAGCCGCAGTTCGAGGCTCTGGAGATGTATGTTTTTCGTGAAGGAGTTCATGAATAACAAGCAGGTCTACGAGATGTTCGATGACTGGCGTCACAGGAGAGACCGCTTCTCTGATGCGTCTTACTATTCGATTTCAAAGGACGGTCAGATGCGCCTTTTTCGATGCTCCGACCGAGAAACAGACCGACACGCTCTTCAAGCAGATGAAGAAGTACCGTGAGAACTATCCGAACTACATCTATGCTCTCACGATGGGACTTGGAAAGACTATCCTCATGGCTACCTGTATCTTCTATGAGTTCCTCCTTGCGAAGAAGTATCCGAGGGACAAGCGGTTCTGCCACAATGCCCTCGTGTTTGCACCGGACAAGACCGTCCTCCAGTCGCTCCGTGAAATCATGACCTTTGATAAGACGAAGGTCGTGCCGCCGGAGTATGCCCGTGTGCTTGATTCAAATATCAAGTTCCACTTCCTGGACGAGGCAGGAACGATTCTGCATACGATTGATGATTCGGACTTTAACATCATTATCTCCAACACGCAGAAGATTATCGTCAAGAAGAAGCGCAAAGAATCCACTCTGACCGAGACTCTCTTCAGCGGCTCCGGCTCTCTGCTGTCCGCAGTCTACGGCAGCAACGATGATGACGAGGACGATGCTTGGGACGATACCACGCTGATGGATAACCAGCGTTTCAGAAGCTCTGCCGCCTTCCGCAGCTCGGCGTCTATGTCGATGAGGGCACATCACCTCTTCGGTGCTGACTTGGAGAAGCAGATTCGTTCCAGCGGAGCGAATAAGACGAGCCTGCGTGATACCATCAATCTCCTGTCAGCGAATACATCCATCGTTGCTTGCTACAACTACACGGGTACTCCGTATGTAAAAAATCAGCTCCTCCCAGAGGTGGTCTATGCCTACGGCCTCCGTGAGTCCATCTGGAACGGCTTCTTAAAGGATGCAGACCCGCTGGGCTTTGAGAACGTCAAGAGCGAGGAGTTCCTCAAGGCTGTGGTAACCACATTCTGGGAGCGTTACGGTGGCAAGACCTACGAAGGACTGAATCCGAAACTCGCCATCTATGCTGCGGGCGTGGAGGAAGCTGCCACGGAGGTGAAGCCTGCTCTTGAAAAGATACTCGCTAAACTCGGCATTCCTACATCAAAGATACTCCTGAATGTCGGTGATGCGAAAATACACCAAGAACGATGACATCAGAGACTTCAACAATCTCGATGTACCCGGCACGGAAGGAAATGAAAAAGCAGTTCATCATCCTCGTTGAGAAAGGCAAGGAAGGCTGGAACTGCCGGTCTCTATTTGGCGTAGCACTTTTCCGTTCTCCAAAATCAAAGATTTTCGTCCTGCGAGGCTACGATGCGCTGCCTCCGTGCAATCACGGACGAGCGACTGACTGCCACGGTATTCCTCTCGAAGAGAACTACGATACTTTGGACGATGAACTCCATAAGAACTTCAACATGGAGATCAAGGACATCAAGAATCCGTCCAATGCCGACCGTCACAAGTACCAGGTGCGTGTTCTGCCGCCGCCGAGGACGATTACCCTCAAGCGAGTATGGCACGAGTACACGCTCCACGAAAAAGGAATACTCCGAGCCTGTGGACTTCGAGCTGGCGGATGCGAACCTCTCCAAGTACGCAAGCATCATGTATGAGAGGGACAGCCTTGCCCGCGATACCACGGTCAAGGAGAAGAACATCGACTACTTGCAGGACAACATGAAATACAGTGAGTTCTCCCTCGCAGGTGAAGTCGCACGATATCTGAATATTTCCTGCGTCCTTGCAGCCCGTATCCTCCGAGAAGCTGTGGACGGCATGGATGTCATTCTGGATGCGGTCAACCGCTATAATGCTGTCCTGGATGACTACATCATTCCAGTCGTGTTCCATGCTCTCTTTGACATCACCTCGGAACTCAAGACTGAGGATAAGGAGCTTGTCCTTCTCCGTGAGCCGAAGGATGCCGGATACTACGAGTTCTCCGCAAAGGATGACCTGGTTATCACTGACCGCTATCCGGGATTTACACCGAAGCAGATCAAGAAGAGTTTCCATGCGGACACATACTGCTTTGACTCCATTCCGGAGAAGGAATGCTTCATGCAGTACATTACCAGCAGCAAGGTCAAAGAAGTATACTTCACGGGAATGTTTACCTCCAATCAGGGAGACTTGTCCGTACACTACTACGATCCCGAATCCGGCAGAATCCGACAGTACTATCCTGACTTCCTTGCGAAGATGGCAGACGGCTCGTATCAGCTGATAGAGGTCAAAGGCGATAATAAAATCGATGATGCCGTCGTTAAAGGCCAAGGCTACCGCAGCGGAAGAGATGGCTGTGGCAAGCGGCGTGAAATACCTGATGTACGCAGGCAGCCAGATTGTCAGCACACATATCCTGGAAGACAATCCCACTCCTACGCAAGGTAACTTTACTCTCGAAGTTTGACGATGAAGCACAGGGTAAAGGTTCAAGTGCCTGTCGAGAAGCGAGGTCTCTTTGGTATCAAGAAGACGAGAGTATGAAAGTTTTTCTGTAAAAACGGAATAAGGAATTCCTTCAGGGCTCCTGTGATATACCCTAATCACAGGAGCCCTTTATTATGGCAAAAGAGAAAAGAAACCCGTCCACAAAGTCGTGATGACCGAAGGCAAACGCCAGATCATCCAGCAACTCCTACAGGAATACGACATTGAGATTGCCGAGGATATCCACGATGCTCTCAAAGACTTGCTCGGCGGCACCATCAAGGAGATGATGGAAGCCGAGATGGATGACTACCGTAACGGCTACAAGGAAAAGACTGTCAACTCCAGCTACGGTTCTATGCGAATCGACGTCCCGCAGGACCGCAAGTCCACGTTTGAGCCTAAAGTCTTAAAGAAGCGGCAGAAAGACATTTCTGACATCGATCAGAAGATTATCTCCATGTATGCCAAGGGGATGACCACCCGCCAGATCTCTGACATGCTCATGGACATCTATGGTTTTGAGGCCTCTGAGGGATTCATATCGGACGTGACGCATAAGATCCCGCCTACCCCATCCTCTACATCGATGCAATCCACTACTCCGTTCGGGATAATGGGATCATTCGGAAGATGGCGGCTTATGTCATCCTCGGGATCAGCTGCGAAGGAAAGAAAGATGTCCTGACGATCGAGGTCGGCGATAACGAGAGTGCTAAGTACTGGCTGGCCGTCCTCAACAGCCTTAAGAACCGTGGGGTTAAGGATATCCTGATTATCTGCGCTGACGGGCTGACTGGGATCCGCGAGGCGATTCAGACGGCTTTCCCGAAGACAGAATATCAGCGCTGCATCGTCCACCAGGTCCGGAACACGTTAAAATACGTGTCAGACAAAGACCGCAAGGTCTTCGCCAATGACCTTAAAACGATCTATAATGCTCCCAACGAGGAACAGGGGCGCGCCAACCGGGACCGGATCACAGAGAAGTGGTCGGAGAAATATCCGAATGCCATGAAACGCTGGGAACGCGACTGGGATGTCATCACTCCGATCTTCAAGTTTTCCGCAAATGTGAGAACCGTCATCTACACGACGAACGCGATCGAGAGTCTGAACGCCACATACCGCAAGCTGAATCGTCAGAGGAGCGTTTTCCCCAGCGCCCAGGCTCTTCTGAAGGCCCTGTATCTGGCCACCTTTGAAGCTACGAAAAATGGAGCATGACAATCCGGAACTGGGGACAGGTTTACGGCGAGCTGTCGATTATGTACGAAGACCGGCTTCCCGAATGACACGATAAACAGCCGAAACGGGAGGATTTCTCCGTCCGCTGTAGACATGTCAACCTGTATCCGTTATAAAATAAGCAACCGTCTGAAGGTCGATAACGCTGCTTTTTGTAAGCCCTCAGACATAAATCCTATCACAGGAAATCCTATTTACAGAGATTTCTTCACACACTCCGGTGAATACATTTCGGTAGAAATGTACTGTACAACGCTGATACCGGACTTCTGGAAACACTTCAGGAATGCTTTCTAGCATACCAAGGCACTTGTCTCTAATGATGAGACGAACGCCTTTAAGCCCACGCTCTTTCAGCCATACAAAGAAGTTTTTCCAGCTTTCGTGATCTTCCTTCATGCCTTCGGCGGTGCCAAGAATTTCACGATAACCTTCATTGTTCACACCAATGGCCATAAGGACAGCGACATTCTGGATTTCGCCACCCCAGCTACGTTTAAGGTAAACACCATCAACGTAGACGTAAGGGTACTCCTCAGTAAGAGGACGGGAACACCATTCCTCGATGTGCTCATACGCTTTCTTGTTGAGGGTACTGATGGTTCCTGGGGAAACTTTGCTTCCCCAGAGAGCCTCAGTGATGTCCTCAACACGACGAGCAGAAACACCGGCCAGGTACATCTCAATCAAGGCTTCTTCTACGGAACACTCACGGCGCTTATATCGCTCGATGATGGCAGTTTCAAACTGAATACCCTTAAGTTTTAGAACTTTGAGAGTCACATCACCTGAAGTAGTTGAAAAATTTCTCTCATAATGGCCGGAACAGTAGCCCTTTCGGTCACCGGAACGCTCGTATTTATCAGCATTCACAAGCTCATCAGCTTCGTGATCTAGCAGAGCATTAAGGGTCTCCTAGACGCTGCTGCGCACCTAGATCTTTGAGATTATTCTTTATCAGATCCTCATTGAGCTGTCTAATATTATCAGACATAGCTATTGCATCCGCGGTGGGTTTTTGTGTGGTAACTTAATCTTACCGACGACAATAGACTATGTCTATTTTTATATGAATTTGAATTTGCAAAACTTATTATACGTTATCCTTCCTCATCACATCCTTCCTGATTTACAGGCATAATAAAAAGCCCCCGACTTTTTACGGTCGAGAGCTACGTATGCGTCCTTTTTCCTTTGGCCTTTAAATAATTGAATTCGCATCAATCACTTCAATGAACTTAAGAAGTGTAGATAGTTTTAATACGATCCTGGCAGTAACGTTATAACGATTATCGTCCTGAATTATGACCATTCTTTCTTTGGATGACGAAAAACGAAGTATGTACTTTCCATGAGCAAAGCTATCTCGGATCCTGTAAAACAGTCTCAGATAGTTATTATTTTCTGAAGTTTTTCCGATGACGGCTCTTTCATCATCTACATTTTTTTCAACTTGCCGTCTGTTAAATCATGTGCCTCAAATTGAGTTGCCAAGTCATTGCAGTCTGTAAAAATGAATACTGGATTCTTATTTAGGTTAAGAACGGTAAAAAGTGCTTCTCTAAGAGGGGTAGACTTTACACTCTCACTATCCCATCCATAAAAACTGAAATTTCGTTTTTTTGCACTTTGTGAACCGCACATTGAGTAAGTTACATAGAATGAATATATCTTATAGTACTCTTCCTTCGAAAGATGATATTCATCATTGAGACTGCCAAGGATAGAAGCCCCCTTTGCGTATCTATATGTCTGCTTTTCAGTTTTTCATTAGCTCGCCTCAGATGATCAGCCGAAGGCATACGTCTTCGGCTGATTGATAAGGTATGATAAGTTGCGCAAATTGAAAATCATATAAAGAAGACATGGTTTGCAGTCCTCTGGTAGAATGAAGTTGCGAGACAACAGTCAGAAAGGAGACTACAAACCGTGTCTGATAAGATTGTACAGTTCAACGAAGAAGTTATCAAGGGGCAGCTGAAAGAACTGGTCCGTGGTAGTGTCGAGGAGACTTTGAATGAACTCCTGGAAAAAGAAGCCGAGACTCTTACACAAGCGGCTCGTTATGAGCGCAAGGAAGCGCGCCAGGGTTATCGAAGCGGTCACTATGATCGAAACCTTACAACAACTTCCGGCGATGTTACGCTACATATGCCACGTTTAAAGGGAATTCCTTTTGAGACTGTTATCATTGAACGCTATCGCCGTCGTGAAAAGTAGCGTTGAGGAGGCTCTTATCGAGATGTATCCGGCAGGTGTTTCTGTCTGTCGAGTTGGGGATATCACAGAGGCACTCTGGGGAACTAAAAGTCTCTTCGGGAACAATCAGCGAGCTGAATAAGAAGGCCTATGTCCGCATCGAAGTATGGAGAAGACGCCCTTTGACAGGGAAAGAATACCCACATGTCTACGTCGATGGAATCTATCTTCGTCGCAACTGGTGGTGAATACGAAAATGTGGCAATTCTAGTTGCAATTGCAGTCAATCAAGATGGTTTTCGTGAAGTCATTGGTGCGTACAGTCCATTTTTATCGCAACATTTTTCTCGGCTGTCCCGAGATCTAAAGGTAAGGCTTATGGCAAAAATGCTGAAAGCAATTCATGCACTAAGAGGTAAAAAGCTGCACGAGAAAAAGGCTACAGCCATAGTCGCGAGCTTCAGGGGATGAAACTGAAAGAAGCCGCCAAGAAGAGCTCAGAGAGCATTGACGAGACTCTGACCTACTACGATTTTCCAAGGAAACATTGGATGAAAAATTCGGACAATCAATACGATTGAGCGTCTGAATCGTGAGATTCGGCGCAGAACTCGAATTGTGGGCACATTTCAGATGGAAACTCAGCGTTAATGCTGGTTTGTGCTCAGCTTCGTTATGTTGCGGGAACCCAGTGGGGAATAAGAAATTGTAACCATGGTCAAATTTATACGGTTTCCAGAGGAAAGTCTGGCATGATGGGTGTATTCCGTTTGGAAAGCCAGATGCTGCAAGGTAGTGGCAAGTTTGACAGAACCGGCATTGGCAGCGACCGTGACGCCAGAGAAGCATCCAACACAGCTTTCAATTTTTTTGAAAGCGAACAGCAACTCAGGTTAGTGGCTCTATTAGCACTACAACTAAAGATTACATCATCAATTATCAGGATTTGCAGGGGTATCGGTATGACCGGCAAACTGGCTCTGCCTACACTGATTGCATTAAGTTCCATTACCCTTGGCCGACCGGCTCTCGGCTCTCTGGTGGTACTTGGAGAAATCAGCATCAGCGGTACATTGATTAAGGTGGACGAGCTGGCAAAACTCTTTACAGGTGTGTTAGGGACAGTGGTGCAAAGAAGGTACTGCTTCCCGCAACGTCTATGGTGGATTTCGGAACAATCTCACCCGAACTCATGAGTGCATTCCAATTGATTCCATATCAGAGTGCGGAGGATGCAGTGTTTAAGGCATTGGGGGTGGAATGATATATGGAAAGACAAAAGGATATGCTTGAACAAGCTATTGAAGAAAAAGGGACTGATGCGTGAATGGGAACAACACTGGCATGAGCAGCATAGTTCTTATTCACGTTTCAATCAGGATGGCATAGTAAATTATGAGCGTTGGGGCAGAATTGCCGAGTGGAAAAGCATATTTTGGTAATACTCAAAGAGACCAATGCCTAAAAAGGAAGCCTTACAGACTTTCTTGATAATGGTGGAAATGACACATACCATACATGGAACAATGTTGCACGTTGGGTAAGAATGATCATGGATGGTGTGTATTTAGAACATATTGACAGAAGTACGCTTGATTTATCGGTGAAAGAAATTGCTGTTATGAATTTGAAAAAATATGCCGGAGGCACAAAGGGCAAATGCACGAGAGGTAAAAAGAGGTTGCTTTTACGTGACTTGCTGCCCTTACTAAAAGCGTCAGGTGCAACTATATGAGCTGGATATTATTCTGACTGGAGGTTGGAGGCTGGTTTCGGATTTTTACATGATTATATACTGGAAGAAACCTGCCCTTGGTATGATCCACGTAAAAGAAAAACCTTGAGAGTGATCCTGATTTATGGTATTTTTTGGACAAATAAAGTGCGTGCTGAAAAGCCTACATTGGTGATCAGTATGCCACATCCCTAACCGTGCAGCAAAGAAATGGACATTGGAGTTGCAGAAGCTTCTAGCTTCAGAAAAATTCGACCTTAACATTAGATAGCAGCAGAAACGCTATGCAAGGGTGGGTAATGTGAGCATGAAATGGAGCGAATACTAGAAAAATGATTAGTGGCAGGAAAGCACACAGTACAGTGGGCTAGGGTCTGTTACGGACTTTGGACCTGAAAGCAGCCCTGTTTCAGAAATCACAGACTGCGTACAGTGTGTAGATGAAAGAACTAGTCCGTGGTAGTGTCGAGGGGACTTTGAATGAACTCCTAGAAAAAGAAGTCTAGACTCTTACACAAGCGGCTCGTTATCTTTGTATGACGATATCTTTAACTACTTAGTAGCATGTGGAATTCAGAAGCTGGTAATGCCCATGTAATAATGGTGTAAATTCAAAATTTGATTAATCCGAAAACCAGAGGGCATATGAAGAATTGTTTGTCATAGATCGCTAGAGCCGAGGATAGGTCTGAGGTGGATTATGGAAAATGGAACGAAACATAGAATCCTGTATTTGTACCAGCACTTACTTCAGCATACAGATGCAGAACATCCACTCTCTACTGCCGAGTTGATGAAGATTCTGAAAGAGCAATATGCCATCAAGGTTTCCAGAAACACAATCAGCGATGATCTTGCCATGCTCCATAACTGTGGCCTTCATATCGAGACACTACGAGTCTATGCAGAACAAGTATTACTATGATGGTCACGCCTATGACCTGGCTGAGCTTAAGCTCCTGACGGATGCAATTTCTTCTTCTAAGTTCATCACGCAGCGTAAGAGTGATGAACTGATTACAAAGCTGCTCACACTGACCAGTGCAGCGAATGCGCCAAGCTTCGCAGGCATATCTATGTATCCGGACGCGCAAAAGACGGAGAATGGCAAGGGTATTATATTGTGGACGCCATCCACGAAGCGATTGATACCCACAGGAAAATCCGCCTCATTTACACGGACTATGATGTGAACAAGAAGCGCTACATGACCAATGACGGTGCGCCATACACGGTAAGTCCCTATACATTGGAATGGGATGGCGACTACTATTATCTGCGCGGATTTTGCGATGAGCTGGATAAGTATTTCCATCTGGGCAAGAACCTGAATCAGCGTGATACTATCGCAGTCCGTAAGATGGTGGGCGGCTTTATCAAGCTGCTGTACCCGGATGGCGTTTATACCAAAGAGCAGCTGGAAGAGATCTTGAAGTTGTCGCTGGAGATGCGGCGGCGTGTCAAGGAGCAACTGAAAAAAAGCTGGGCGGTAAGGGAGTTCTATGACGTAAATTTCTCCTACATCGACAATGAGACCTTTGAAGAGCATTATGTGTCCGTTCCGGAGCAGGGCGGCGGCAAGCTCATTCCGGAGGGGATCTGCAATCCGGGACAGGTTTATACCGTGTCTTAGAGCAAGTTCGGTATGATCGGCGTGTTCTGTCTGGAGTCTCAGATGCTGCCCGGAAGCGGCAAATTTGAGCGCACCGGCCTTGGTTCTGACCGGGAACCGAAGGAGGCCTCCAACACGGCCTTCAATTTCCTGAAAAGCCAACAGCAACCGGATCAGCGGTTCCATCAGCACCACGTCCAAGGACTATATCATCAACTATCAGGATTTACAGGGCATCGGCATGACCAAGAACCTTGCGCTCCCCACACTGGTGGCGATCTGCTCCATTGCGCTGGGAAAGCCCACGGTCAGCTCTCTGACCGTGCTGGCAAACGCCTTGCAGGTGTGTCTGGACAGTGGAGGCAAGAAGGTTTTGCTACCGATCACCTCAGCAGCGGATCTGGGGACAGTACCAGCGGAGTTGGTGGGATGTTTCAATTTGATTTTCTATCAGACAGCGGAAGATGCAGTGTTTAAGGCATTAGGAGTGGAGTAAACATGAAGGGAGACTTACTATGGCGCTGAATTGGTGTATATGCGGCTCAAAATTGGGGCTGCGCAAGGTAATGATTAAGAACAAGGATTATCTTTGCTATGATTGCGTTAAGGCTGCGGGCTTCAATCCCCTCACATGGACATGTAATCTAAAGACAGGAAAAGACTAGATTCAAGGCCTTATCGCAGCTGGAGGAAAAGCACCTGTGAAGTCTCGGTTCTCAGAAGAAATAGAAAATCGCATTGTAAGCAGCAGAGATTTGAATATCACTCGCAGCGTAGGAAATCTCTTTAAGATTGATGAAGCCAAAAGCCTTTGGTATGGGCAGGATCAGTTTGGCTTGAAGCAGAGCGCTATCCATAGCTTTGATGACATCTTGGATTATGAGCTGCTGGAGGATGGAAACACGATTACCTAAGGCGGATTAGGCAGCGCTGTGGTTGGCGGTGCGGCATTTGGTGCTGTGGGCGCTTTGGTGGGGGCTTCTGTCGGAAAGAGGACATCTTCTTTGAATTGCACTTCTATGCGGATTAAGATTACCCTCAACAGCGTGGACACTCCGGTGGAATATATCAATCTCCTTCAGATGAAGGGGTTCCAAGAGTTCGGCGGCTTATAAGAAGGCTGGAACAGGCACAGGAGATATTGGCACTGCTGCAAGTCATGACACACACGAAAGAGGCGTCAGGCGCTAGCGGGACAGAGAGTGCGGCAGATGAAATTATGAAGTATAAGCAGCTGCTGGACGCTGGTGCAATTACGGTGGAAGAGTTTGAAGCAAAGAAAAAGACAGCTCCTTGGGCTGTAATGATTGGAGTGATTGGAGGAACGGTTTTATGGACGATAGCTATGAGGTAATAGAGGCTTCGGTCAGGGACACATTTGCAAGCGTGGTTTGGTCTCACAAAAATACAGGAGAAGCAGGCGGATATATACGCAGAGAGATTCGAGTGTTTGGAGACAGCAAAGATATTTACGGCCTCCTTTACTTTTGTGGGAATTGCATCTTTGGTATTTAAAGATGAGTTTTTGGTTAAACTTATCACTGCACTAATTTCCCTTGTGTCGGTATTTGTGAGCGCCCTCTTCAAGTCTTTTGATTTGAAGACGATGGTCAGCCAACATAAGGTAGCGGCCAATAACCTTTTGGAGGTTAGAGATCAGTTGAAGCTGATTCTTTTGCAAATACGGCTTAAACAGGAAAGTGTACAAACAATTTATGAGAAGTACGAAGGTGTGGTTCAGCAGTTGGATAAAGGTGTATACAGATGCACCAAACACTACGGATAAAGCTGTTATCCGTGCCAGAGAGGCATTAAATGTATCAAAGGACAACACCTTTACGGATGATGAAATAGATAGCTTCTTGCCAATAGGGTTGAGAAAGGATAGGTAAATTGGCACTTAAAGAGGATTTTTGAAACATTTTTGCAGCAATATTCAGCTGGACAACCGTTCAGACATGGAAACGTCAGCGGGTGAAATAGCAAAGAAGTTGAACGAGCACTATTATGATCTTGATAAAGACACATCCACCCATCTCTACATAGTGGGATCTGTGGGCAGACAGACAGCGATAAAGGATAGCAGTGATCTGGACATCATTTTTGATTTGCCCACAAGTGTCTATAACCGTTTCAATGCTTATGAAACAAATGGGCAATCAGCGCTTCTTCAAGAAGTGAAGCAGGTTATGAAAGAACGCTATCCGAGCACGAAAATGCGTGGTGATGGTCAGGTTGTCGTGATTGAATTTACGAAGTATACAGTCGAGCTTGTACCGGCCTTCAAGCAGTCTGATAATCGTTTCAAATATCCCGATACCCACGATGGCGGGAAATGGAGCTATACTGATCCTTTGAGTGAACAGGATGAATGCGCTGATTGTAATGACCAGTCTGATGGAATATATTATGACTTCTGTCATATCATGAGAAGCTGGAAAAATACAGTGGGCTTTGAGTTCGGAGGTTTACTGATTGATACATTGGTCTACAATCATTTTGGAGAAAAGGATAATTATGCTGATAGTGGCTATGATGATTACCTTACTATTTTTCAAAAATCTCTTCGATTACTTAAAAAGGACAGGACAAGGATCAGAGCTATTGGTATGCAGTTGGGAGCAACCAGCAGGTTAGCAATTCTGGAAACGGTGCTTTTGTTACTAAAGCGAAGAAAGCCGCCAGTAAAATAGCTGATGCCATAAGCAACGAAGAGGACTTGAATTTCGTTCTTCGGGAGTTGCTTGGTACAGAGTTCCCAGAGGGTGCGAAAGCAGTTGCCAAGGCATACGAAACAAGCAGCCTGTATTTCCACAATACGGAGCAGTTTATTGAAAAACTGCTCCCGGTTGATATACTGGTATTCTTTGCAGTTGGAATGTCAGGTAACACAAGACGGATGGAGAGACTTTTTCCTGCGGGCATTTGTGCGGGATGGAGAAATCCTTAGAAGAAATAAGAGCCTTGACTTTTCATTAACAGCACAAACTGCCCTGAGCCGTATTTAATCTATTGGAAAAGTGCGAAACGTGGGAAGAGTAGCTGAGGAAAAAGATATGATTCGTGGGCAGATTCAATGCACGAATTCCGTCCATCAGAAAAGAGCATACAGACTTTCAGGGAGCGCATTTTTGTTGAGTGTTATCTTGTGAAGAATGGGGTTTGTGTGGCGAAAGACAGAATTGATGTACCAATAGGAACCATGTAAAGCGTAAGGCCGAAGCATTCCGTGATGGAGTGCTTCGGCCTGATTTTTCTTATTTCCGATCCCGTAGTGATTGTATCGATAGTGTCAATAATCTTTCGCAAATTCAATTTCAGCCGCCGGTGTATTATAGTTAGCTGGCTGTGAACTGACCACCAGCCTTGCACTGGAGATCCAAATCAAACAGGTGATTCATGTTGAGATACCGCTTGGTTCCCCAGTTCGACGCTGCCACATGGCGCAGTCGGGCACGGACTAACATCAAAGCACTTTTGACCATCAGGGAATGCTCCAATCGCTTTTGTTCGGCGTTTGATCTCCCGATTGACGCGTTCAATGGTGTTGTTGGTCCGGATTCGATTCCAGTGTTCAGTTGGATAGTCCATATATGTGAGCGTCTCTTCGATACTTTCCTCCACTTTCTGGGCAGCGGCAGACAGCTTCATTTCGCGGAGTTGTTGTGCTACAGAAGCAGCCCTTTCTCGAGCTGACTTTTTCAGCCATACAAGGAAGTCTTTTTCAGCTTTCGTGATCTTCCTTCATGCCTTCGGCGGCGCCAAGGATTTCGCGATAACCTTCATTGTTCACACCAATGGCCACAAGGACAGCGACATTCTGGATTTCGCCACCCCAGCTACGTTTAAGGTAAACACCATCAACGTAGACGTAAGGGTACTCCTCAGTAAGAGGACGGGAACACCATTCCTCGATGTGCTCAACACGACGAACAGAAACACCGGCCAGGTAGCAGGCTGTTAGCAAGGACCTGAAAAAAGTTCGCCGCGACCCTGTTCATTTTGACAAAGCCTGTGACAGGAAATACAAAGGCGTATCATTGCAGTATAACCTGTCCAAAAGGCTCATTGATAAGTTGTTTTATCGCCACAAATTTAAAAATTCTTTTTGGATTTGTGGCTTAATTCATAGCCAGTTCTTTACGTTCCATCAGAAAATCAACAATGTTGATATGGCCAATGCCATCCCGTGAGCAAATGGGATGTACGGTTTTCAAACGCAAAACTTTGAAAAATTATAAGTTTTGCGTTTTACTGGATCTACAGGCTCTCCAGGAGGATTCGTTCAGAAGGAAATCAAACAGGTACAGCATCTGATATCCATTGTCCAGATTCGTTAACGGATTCCGATCCATAGTAATCAGGATCTTTTTGTATCCGTCATCTAAACGATGGAAAGCTGAAATTTCACGTTCCTTCGTAGATACATCCCGGATGGAGTAGGACACCTGTATGTAATACTGCCTGCCGCTCAGTTCCCTAGCTACAAAAATCAATCTCTTTCTCCCGGTTTTTTTCCTATATCAACGATATAGCCACGGCGCAGCAATTCCAGATATACAAGGTTCTCAATAATATGGGTGACTTCAATCTGCCTGTAATTGATTGCCGCATTTCGGAGACCCATATCCGCAACATAATACTTATTCTGCGTCTTTAAATACTCCTTGCCTTTGATATCGTACCTTTTTGCCTTGTAAAACAGGAATGCATCGCAAATATGCTGGAGATACCGGCTGACCGTTTCATTATCAACAGTTTTAAACCCATTGCTCTTCAGCGTATTCGCAATCTTGTTTGTCGAAACGTATGTCCCGATAGAAGAGCAGAGGAGCTCTATCAAAGCAGCGAAAAAGCGCTTCATTACGGATGTCATAGCGTTCAATCATGTCTTTTGGTTACAACGGTTCCAACGATCATATTCAGATATTCCCGTTTGTCCCGCTCTTCCGTTTCCTGTGCGACATAGGGCAGGCCGCCGTAAAGAATATATTCATCAAACGCATCCTGCTTATCAATTTTGCGCCAGGAAAGGAACTCTTCAAAAGACAATGGGAATACTTTGATTTCCATTCCTCTTCCACGAAAGATTGTGTTAATGTCATGTGAGAGCAATTTAGAATTTGAGCCCGTAATGTAAAACATCCGTATGAAACTCCGCCTTGATAGAATTAACAACTTCTTCAAAACCATCTACTAGCTGAATCTCATCCAGAAAAACATAGTAAAAATCATCATCCTGAATGTTCTGCGCTATGTACTGATACAGCTGGTCTCCGTTTCGCAGTGCTTCCCATTTTTTCAGGTCTAAGGAAACCCGGATAATATGATCTGCCGGGACACCATCCTTTACAAGATAATCATAATATATTTCATTCAGCAGCACTGATTTTTCCACTGCGTCGAATGCCCGTGATGACTTTCACGATATCCTTTTTCCGATATCGGATAAGTTTTGACAGTAATCGCTCTCTCTGAATATACATCTGAACTCTTCCTTCCATCTTTGATATCATAATAATAAACGCAAAACTTCATTGTTTCAAGAGTTTTGCGTTTTGCTGTGCGGCGGTAATACCCCCTCTATCGCTACTGGCATGACAAAAAGCAAAGAGGGCAGACACCCACAGAATAATCCTGTGAGCATCTGCCCTCTGGGATGGGAATGGATTCCCGTCACCCTCTTACGGTATATGTAAATGCGTTTTATAAACTTGCTGCCAGCGTCTTCAACAGCTGTGCCATCTCCGGCTTCTGCAGCAGCCGCATCAGCAGGGCGGCATCCGTTTCGCCATCCGAGGCGCTGGCCCCTGTGCCGGTATCACCCGGATCGGTCACCGCGTCAGAAACAACAGGCACTTCCGCAGCTTTCACCGGCTTACCATGTCTGGAATAAAAGCTTCTTCCATACGCTGTGCATTCAGGCAGCGGTCATCATCGATGATGTGCGAATAGACATCCGCCACCATCTTCAGCTGCGCGTGCCCGGAATCGCCCTGCACCGACTTCATGTCACCGCCGTTCAGCTTCAGCTTGTAGTGATGCTGGTATGGCGCAGGCTGTGGAAGACCGCCTTCGAGAGGTCATTCTTCTTGATCAGGTCGCGAACAGCTGGGTAATCGTAGAGCTCTCCACAGGCCCGCCATTGGTGGAAGAAAACACCAGATTATAGTCGGTAAATTCCTCACCGAACAGTTCCTTGACCTCATCCTGCGCCTTCTGGTGCTTCGCCAGCATCTTGGCCTCGCTCTTCGGCAGGAAAAATCTTTCGGACGCTGGTCTTCGTCTTCGGCTCCTTCTGCACCGGAAGCGTATTCATACCGCCGATTGCCATCAGGGAATTTCCTTACAACGCCCTTTTTCGCCAAGAGCTTCCAGCGCAGCGAATGTGGCCAAGCTTCGCAGGCACATCTATGTATCCGGACGCGCAAAGTCGGAGAATGAGCAAGGGTATTATATTGTGGACGCCATCCATGAAGCGATTGATACCCGCAGGAAAAAGCCAGCTCATTTACACGGACTATGATGTGAACAAGAAGCGCTACATGACCAATGACGGCACGCCGTACACGGTTAGCCCCTATACATTGGAATGGGATGGCGACTACTATTATCTGCGCGGCTTCTGCGATGAGCGCCAGGCGATGCGCACTTTCCGCATCGATCGCATTGCGGAGCAACCAAAGATTCTGAATCAGATTGCGGTATCAACTCCGGAAGATTACTCGTCTGCCCAGTTCAGCAAGTATGTTTTTCGTATGTTTGACACGGATCAGCCGGAAGAAGTTCAGCTTCAGTGCCATATATCGACGATGAAGTATCTCATCGATAACTTTGGCATGGATGTTAAGACGGAACCAATCGGTGAAGATAGCTTCAGAGCCACTGTTCTTGTATGTACCAGTTCGACGTTTTTACCGTTGGATTTTTTTGGTTTCAACGGTAAGATTAAGATTCTGGGACCGGAAGCAGTGAAGACTGCCTACCGGGAAATACTCCAAAAAGCGCTCTATGAGGAGTGAGTCGCAGTTCACTGCTTAATATTCTGTGCACCTGTGTTTCATTAAACGCCTCACCCCTTGACCTCATCGTGATATGTACCCTCTTTACTGGACACGAAAGTGTCACAGTAAGGAGGGTTTTATCATGCGCTATGATTATGAATTTAAGAAGATGTGTGTCGACCTGTATCGACAGGGGAAATGGCCAGAGACACCGGAGGGTTATAACGATCCGGGTAACTTTCACGTCATGATTCGTCGATGGGCTCGTGCCGAAAAAGGCAAATAGCTCCCCAGGTCCTAAAGCATGGAAAGCAGCATCCGTGGACGCCTGAAGAGAAACTGAAGCTAATCACAAAGGTTCTCGCCGGGAGGACGGCACAGTCCGTTGCGCTAGAGGCCGGCATTGAGAGCCGTCTGCTCTATGACTGGGTGCAAAAAAATATAAGATTTACGGGTACAATGGACTTGTAAGTAAGAAGAAAGGCCGCAAGTCAAAGGATACTGCGAAGATGAAGAAAGTAAATATCAACAATCCCAGAAAAACTCCAGGAGAGTGAATACGAGGAGCTCCTCCGGCTTCGTGAAGAGAACGCCTTGATTAAGGCCGAGAACGAAGTAATAAAAAAAGGATAGCCTTGAGGGAAGAAAAGGAAGCTGCGCGACTCAAGGCGAGAAAGCAGCGATCATCAAAGAACTCCGCGACAGAGGATACAAACTGAAGTACCTGCTGACAGCAATGGGAATGTCCCGGTCCACCTACTACTATGAACTTGGCAGGACTGACGCAGTTGCTCTCAGGAATACAGGCCTTTCCGCAGAGATCCGCAGAATTTACGATGAGAACCGGCAGCGATATGGTGTCCGCCGAATTACGGCGGAGCTGCATAATCGTGGATTTGAGGTCAATCACAAGCGTGTTCAGCGGCTCATGCACGACATGGAACTGTTCGGCAAGCGTCCGAAGGAGAAGTATTATTCTTACAAAGGTGAGGTGGGCAAGACCGCTGACAATCTCCTTAAACAGGATTTTATTTCAGACACACCCCTCGAGAAATGGACAACAGACGTATCTCAGTTCAACATGGGATGGGGGAAGTGCTACTTTTCTCCGATCCTCGACATGTGCGGGAACGAGATTATCTCGTACAATGTTTCGCTGCATCCTAATATGGAACAGATTAAGGACATGCTGGATAAGGCATTTGCAAAGTTCCCAAAGTTAACAGGCTTGATTATGCATTCAGATCAGGGGCTGGCAGTATCAACACGCCTACTATCGAACCGAGCTTGAGAAGCATGGCATCACACAGTCGATGTCCAGAAAGGGGAATTGCCATGATAACGGCATTATGGAGTCGTTCTTTGGTCGGATGAAGAATGAGATGTTCTATGGACATGAGCAAGAGTTCAAGTCCTTTGAGGAATTCGTTACTGCAGTCGATGATTATATCGATTACTATAACAACAGGAGAATCCAGAAGAAAACAAACTGGATGCCTCCTGTACAATACAGGATAGCATCCAGTTGCGGTGCCTAACGATAGTCAATGTGTCCAGAATTCTGGGTACATATCATCGTCAAGGGGTTTTTATAATACCATCAATGGAACGATTCGTTCTGTTATCGATTGAAAGGAATTGCGACCATGAGGAAAATGAACCCGGAAATGATGGAACTCATCATTTCCTATGTTGACCAGTATTTCTGCGAAATGCATGTCACGCCCTCGGTGAATGAAATTGCTAAGGGTGTGGACATCCCCAAGACAACTGCATATCGCTACCTGGTTGAAATGGATAATCGCGGAATGATTGAGTACGATGGTCAGTCGCGTGCCATCAATACGCCGATGATCAACAAGTTCACGACCGGTTCTGCCCCTTGTCCTGTTGTCGGATCCATCCCATGTGGAACTGCGGAGGAAAAAGGAGGAATGCATTCGGGAATACATCAGCCTTCCTGTTTCCCTTTTTCGGGAAGGGTGAGTTCTATATTCTGGAGGCATGCGGTGACTCCATGGTTGATGCGGGCATCGATGACGGTGACAGAGTCGTTATCAGGATGGATTGCGAGGCCAGGGTTGGTGATATCGTTGTTGCCCTATTGGGTGACAATGAGAGCACGCTGAAGGTGTATGGCGGTGTTGATGCTGAGAATCAAGAAGCAATTCTTCTTTATCAGAATGAAGCTGTTTATCCCGGTAAAGAGATACGCACAAAAAAATCTGATTGTCCAGGGAGTTGCAAAGCACGTCATCAAGGCACTGTAATCCGGTGAACGGAGGTGAAAGCATGAATCAATATGATATGAAATGCCCGATTTGCGGAAAGAGTCAATCATCAACTGCTGCTCGAAGAGACAGACGGATGGATGGAATGCGAATACTGCGGGGAAACGACGCAGCAGCTCCGGAGGATGTGGAAAAATACAGAAGCCCTTTGTCTTGGCAAGAAGGGGTGAACATGTCGCAATTCCTACAGTATGAAAAAAACGAGCGAATGAGAAGGGAGCAAGGTAATTGGCACATGAGAGCCAGGGCATATTACGCCCGAGAAGCGTTTGTTGTCCCAACTGCCATGAGGTTAATCATGGTTTAGAAGATCGCGAGGGCATAGTCCGCGTCACTTGCAAACGTTGCAAGTCGGTTATGGTACAGAAGCGAATGGGCCGCAGACACAATCGTATCGATGTGTATGCGCCGGAAGACCGGAATGAACTTACATGTAATAAATGAAATTGAATGAGCGTACAGACGGGAATGGTCGAGTTGAAACAGACTGCGTAAATCCATTTCAGGTCACATGCTTGAATAGTCGATGAGTTAAGCCAGACATACATGAGAGGCCATCGGCAAGGACAGGATACCTATATCCATAGGGTTCCGTCCTTGTCGGTGGCTTCTTTTTTTGTACCGATTAGCAAGACAAATGCATGATTTCAATCCACTTCATAAACATATCGCATCCTGACATGTATGAAGGGCTGAGGATATACATATTGCATAGTTCAGATTTCGGAGAAAAAGCGATATCGGTATCCTTATCTTTTTGGCTTTTTGTAAGGCCCTGAAGGTTCTAATCTGTCTGCAGGAAGGTGTAGCTCCTTCCAATCTCCCGTGTCAGGAGGAAAGGAAAAATAATTTTGTATAATATAGGGGAAGCTGATTTTGCAGGGCGTTTGAAAGCACTTCGTAAAGCCCGAGGTAAGACACAGGAGAAAAAGTGCTGAAGAACTCAACATCAGTCTCGAACATCTCGGCAATATAGAGCGTGGAAAAAGGGAAACCATCGCTGGAACTGCTTGTTGAAATTGCTCTCTATTTTCACGTTAGCACAGACTATCTACTTCTGGGGAATGAGATTGATAAAGATTCTGTTCGCAGGAATCTTATTGAAATGGCTTCTCATATGATGGAACTTGCCAGTAAATTGTAGAGCATCGGAAGTAGTAGAATTTTCCCTTTTCTGTTGATAGAAAAAAATGCTATAGACAACTTTACATATAGCTACAATCCAGAAGGTGAATGACAACCTGAGTCCTGATGTAAACCTCATGGAATTAGTTTGGTCGCCCCAGGGGCAAGAAAAAAACCTGCAGGTACCACAATTGTGGTACCTGCAGGTTTTTGATAGAAAAAAATAGGGCTCGATCCTAAGATAGAGCCCTTACAAAAGCAGTGCTGCTTTTTCGAAGTACTATTAGTTTAAACGAGGGAGAACCAGTTGTCAATGACCAGTTTCAAAAAATTGAAATTCGCAGCAATCAACTGATTTGTGTTGTAATAGTCATAGTGCTTCATCATCCGTTCTTTAAATGCATGTAATTTTTGAGCGGCCTTATCGTGGACCCCTTTGCTGGTTACGATTTCGTTATGGATATAGAGAACATATATTAGCTCCTGCATCCGTTCATTCTGCATACGACGTTTACGTGAATCAGATGAAAGCGAAGGGATTACTGCTAACTTTTGGATTACAGGATACTTGGGCTTATATGGTGCAGTACCTATATGGAAATCATTGATGAAGCAGTCGTTGTGGGCACAGGCATTTCGAACATTTTTTTACATCTAATCATGATGTAAAAGCGATCGCACATCGGCTTAGAGTTAAAAACGTTTAGCACAAAAGAGATAGAAATCAAGGATTGTACCAAAAGGAAGAAGTTCTAAAAAAACCCAAGCAGGGAAATCAGGATTATATTTATTATAGACGTCTTTCGTGTAATAGCTATTCTGATTTTGCCGTAATTCCGATTGAATGTGTTGTTTTCTGTCGGTCTTCTGAGCATTAAGGAAATCTGAGACGATTTTATAACCGTCTTCATTATGACGCTCAATTTCTCCTAGAAGATCCATTTTTGCAAAATGTTCAATATCAAGTGTTAGCTGAATAAACGTGTATCTCAGTTCCATGTCGATAATGGCAAGATCCTGAAGATATCCAAAAATCTAGATTTACATACTCGTCTATTGGATTTTGCTTTGAATCAAGTCGTTTATTATAGTTCTTGCGGTAGGACGCCACACGGAAATAGTTATTATTTTTTTCCATGTACTGGACGGCATCTTCTGGAGAAACGATATTGAACATAATTCCTTTGACGTTTCATATGTTCAACAAGGTCCTGAGAGGACTTCATTGGCTTGGTAAGTGTACTCATAAGATAGTCGGACTCCATTAAAAAAATCGTTTCACAATGTGTATGCGTCAATAATGAATTATCGATTCGGATGAGAAATTTATTCTATTTTAGTCAGATTAACCTTGACCGTCAAGGAAAACGGAGCGAAAAGAGGTAAGCAAATCACCTTGTCTTCTGTTGATGTGTTGAATGAATATGTCATTTTTTTCGAGTTATCTTCATCCCATTGCGCTTGTCTTGGACGTCTCTTCTAATACTATATTCCACCGCACTGCTTCTGCGAAAAAAATCGACAAAATAAATCATTTTACAACATCTGTAAATATGCCGGCTGTTGAGTTAAGAACACTTCATTCTTATCCACATAGTATTGTAATCATCATTGAATTCGCGAATCTATATAACCAGCACAGCAAATCCGTAGTATCAGTTCCTAAAAGCTTTATCATCTGCACAGCTAAACTTGTACATGGCAGGAGCCAAGCGGTTCTTGTTTAGATCCTTGAAAACTGAATCTACATTCTTCAGGCACAACCCTGTGACGGGGAGCCACATCAGCGGGAAACGCAACGATTGTCCTTAAAAGACAAGAGCGCGGCCCGGCCTGTAAGCTTCGGATTGCTTCCGGAGTACAGCTATGATCCGTCACAGTATAATGATACTTCTGTACGCAGCTCGGTGAGAACCACGGAGGGGTTAGAGTCCCATGGATCCGGCAGCAACCGGACGCCTGAATGCATTCCCGGCAGGACAGAGGGCCTGCCAGTTCCCAGGGGCGTCGAGGACAAATGTGGGGATAACATACGTAATAGGCAGGTCAAAACCGATCTGTTTAGGGATATGGCAGGCAGCGATGCCTGCCATTTGCATAGGAATATCAACGAAAACAAGGAGGGCTTACATATGCTTCGTGACAATTGGACTTACAGACGTGGGAGACGTCTATCTGATTGATTTGCCGGAACCGGTGAATCACATCCAGGGTGGCCTACGGCCGTGCATTAACATCCAGAATGAGATGGGGAACAGATACAGCCCGAATCTGCTGGTTTATCCGCTGACAACGCAGCTAAAGAAGCTCGGGCAGAAAACACACTACGTTCTCTACAACGTGCCGTTCTTGGAGAAGCCGTCTATGATACTTGGCGAACAGCCGACGCCGGTCGATAAGTGCCGGGTGGTGAAATATCTCGGAAAGTTGATGCCATGGCAGATGGACAAGGTCAATGAACTCATTCGTGTAGCAACCGGCTATACGAATCCCTGAGGATCCGATTCCGGGGAGTGTATAGAGTTCCCGTAATGCGGCGAATGATGGAAAGCCAACTAGCAAAAAGCAGAAAGGTAGGGATTGCATAATGGAAGGGATTGAAATCCTTTGAACGTCAGGAAGAAGCGGCGGTAGCTGTTACAGAAAAAGCGCTGTTATACCGTCGAGGATCTGCAAATCATCCTCGGAATTGCAAGAGGAACCGCATACAAGCTGCTTGGGCAGCATGAATTCCGCTGGTTCAAAAATCGGATCCACATATCGAATTTCTAAAAAGAGTTTTTGATGAGTGGTTGGACAGCAAGCTGTAACGCGTCAAGGATGTCAATCCAATGGGTGACATCCTAACACTTGAAAAAAAGCATCCGCTACGATTTAGCCAGGTCATAAGACCTGGCTAAATCACGATAAGGAGGTTGTGAGATGAAGGACAGAGATAAGACGACCATGTCCGTTTCGGAGATGCGGCAGATGCTTGGTCTGAAGAAAACGGACTCCTATTGGTTGGTACATAGACAGCTTTTTGAAACGGTTCTTGTCGCCGGAAAGATGCGGGTGGTACTTGAGAGCTTTGAACACTGGTATGCGAATCAGGTCAAATACAAGAAGGTCGCCGGTCCGCCTCCGGGGGCTGAATTGAAGGCCTGCTCTTATTCGATACCGGAGATTGCGACGCTTTTGGGGGTCAGTGATTCGGCTGTCTATGGGATCATCAAGCGAGACAAGCTTGAAACGTTTGAGGTTGCTTCCTGGAGGCGCGTCCGTAAGGATGTCTTTGAGGCATGGTATAAGTCCCAGAGGAAGTACAGGACGCCGGAGGATCGGCAGCGAGACGCGGGGCAGGAAAATACTTCCATGACACTGCCACAGATGGCAAGGCTTTTGGGTATCAGCCGCGAGGAAGCCTACTCTCTTGTCAGAGGAAAGCGTAATCGGGATGTTTTCGAGATTATCATGGTTGCGGATAAAAAGCGTGTCACACTGGACAGTTTTGAACGCTGGTATCAGAAACAGGATTGTTATCAGAAGGTCACGGAGCAAACTTCGAGTCTTGATAAAGAACTCGAAGCGGTCGATGATTCCGAACGCACGGTATTGTTGGACGCCGACAAGATGAGTTTTACGGTCAAAGAGGCCGCACGTCTGATCGGCGCAACTACCCGTGAGATATACCGGATGATTGAAAATGATATTCTCGATGGCATTCGTATCGGAAAGGTGGTTCGGATTAGACGCGCCGCCCTAGAATGGTGGCTGTCCTCTCAGGACAATGCTTATGAGAAGGAGGAACGGTGATGGCATCGCTTGTTGAAAGGAAGAATAGGTATTATGTGGTATACACTTACGAAAACGAAGCGGGAGAAAAGAAGCAGAAATGGGAAAGTTGCAAGACGAAGGCGGATGCGCAGAGAAGAAAGTCGGAGGTAGAATACCGTCAAGAGCTTGGTAGCATAGTAATCTCGCAGTGCGAAACCATGGCAGACCTTTTGAAGGAATACATATCCATGTATGGCAAGAACAACTGGGCGCTTTCGACCTACGCTTCTAATATCAATATGATTAACGCCTACATTCTCCCGCGTCTGGGGCAAATGAAGCTGGGAGATGTTACCGCAAGGTCACTGGAGAAGTACTACCAGACGATGCTGAAGACGCAGGCGGTTCTCAAATGCACGGATAATAAGCATAAGAAGACCTCTGCGCTGGTATCGGCGGAAACGGTCAGGCGCATACATAAGCTTCTTCACAGCTGCTTTGAACAGGCGGTCCGCTGGGATTTGATGATACGGAACCCGGCGGATTACGCCACGGTACCGAAGTCAACGAAAAAAAGCAGCGTGAGATCTGGAATGCCGAAACTCTCATGAGAGCGGTTGAGCTTTGCGGGGATTCAAAGCTCAGGCTTGCCATCAATCTGGCATTTGCCTGCTCCCTTCGAATTGGTGAGTTGCTCGGCTTAACCTGGTCTTGCATCGATGTTTCGGATGAGAGCATCAAAAAGGGAGTCGCTTATGTCTATGTGAATAAGGAATTGCAGCGGGTGAACCGCAGTGCTATGCAGCAACTGGGTGAAAAAGGATGTTATCTTTGCATTTCCGGTTATTTCTGAGAAGAATACGACGCAGCTTGTTTTGAAGAAGCCGAAGACGCTGTCCAGTATCCGCAAGGTATTTCTCCCCAGTACGGTTGCAAAAAAATGCTGGTCATCAGGAAGGAGGAGCAGGATGAACTGAAGGAGGCCCTTGGGATCCGAGTATTCAGACTATGATCTTGTTTTTTTGCCGGAGACTACGGAATGCCCACGGAAGCAAGCAATGTAACAGAATCCTTCAAGAAGCTGATTAAGGAGCATGATCTCCCGCCGGTGGTGTTCCACAGCCTGCGACATTCCAGTATCACCTATAAGTTGAAACTGAACGGGGGTGATATTAAAGCAGTTCAGGGCGATTCCGGTCATGCGCAGGCCAAGATGGTCACGGACCAGTACTCGCATATCCTGGATGATGACCGGCAGCAGAATGCAAAAGCTCTTTGAAAAAGGCATTTTACCGGAAGGATATCGTCCGGGAGGATACGGGAGAACATTTACCGGCGGTCGAAACAAAAACAGGAGCCGCTTTAACCTCTGGTGATAGACAGCTGCTTGAGAAGCTTATGAGTGATGAATCGACTGCAACGCTACTGATGAATCTGCTGAAGAAGCTTAGTTGATATGCATAAGAATACATAGCCCACAGGACCTTGAAAGAGAGGCTCTGTGGGCTTAAAATATCTAAAAATGGCGACAGTTGGTAAAGACACAAGACGCCAGTTTTTAGAGATTTCTAAAATCCATCTAATGGAAACGATTAGACAGCGGTGAACATCTAAAGAAATCTGTGAACAGGGGACGACTCTGAACATGAAAAAAACGCTGGAAATACGCGGGTTTCATGAACACATGTGAACACTGAAGGATAATGGTAACCAAACGCCGGACTTGCTCCTAAGCGAAAGGTCGTGGGTTCGACTCCCGCCAGGAACAGCATAAAACGGGAGGAAGATTAAAAATCTTTCTCCCGTTTATTTTTTATGATATACAATTCGGATTCGAATATTTTATGGAATTTCGACGCAAACAGTGCAAGAACTGTGAATATTTATAAATAATTACTAAATGTAGACGATAGAAATCTTTGTTAATAAAGGCGATAGCCGGAAAGAGTTCCTTTTCCCCGCGATTAGATAATCTAAAACCCTGTCTAATCAGACTTCGTGGATATCTAACGCAAAGGGTGAATATCGATGAAAAAGAGCTCTATCGCTTCCCGGGCGAAAGGCTCCGGGTTCGACTCCCGTCAGGAACGGAGCGCTTCTTAATTTCCGGGAAGGGATGAGGTGTTCCGAGAAAGTCAGCGGTTTCTTCAACGAGAAATTGACAAATCCGAATTTGAAGAGGCGAGAGAAACGGAATGTCAACAGCTCCGACTCGAGGCGAAACTGCATAAAAATCACGAGGAGGCTAAGAGATGAGC
>BNJV01002181.1_pt1 | contig 48361 bp, 53 predicted proteins | sample 8540591 | NCBI WGS metagenome assembly BNJV01 (sample SAMD00202457, study PRJDB9452) | human saliva metagenome | host: Homo sapiens | reverse complement strand
GTTGAATTTATAAGTTAAAGCATAATAATCTTATAAAGGAAACACATATAATTCATAATCTGTTACCCCCGTGTCCTCATAGTACATTGGCAAGGTATGTAGGTACTTGAAACCCATGCTAGAATATAACCTTTCAGCGAGGAACATTTGCCTTAAGAACATCTAGTCGTATCACTTTTTTTGATGATTCTGCTTTGCATTCCATCTATAAAGGGAATGATAAAAACAATCTTACATCTCCAAACTGTTCAATTCGCACTTTGTCTATGATCATAATTTTTATCCCGTTTTCCCATTAACTATTTTTTTATTGTATTAACTACATACATAAATGTTCCGCCGTTTCTATCATCAATTTTAGAGTATTCTCTCCACTGTATTGGATATATAGCAGTTAATATAATTGGGCTCTCATTTCCTTTCTTAGTACCCATATTCGTATTAGGTAACCAGTCTAGTACACCAGTTTTTACGGCTCCATTCTCTATGGAAAAAAAGCTTTATATGAACAATTAGCTTTCATAGGAGGCTTAAGATAAGTCATTTCACTTGTTATTTTTTTATCGTATATCCTTCAATAAATTTATTCGCCTTATCTCTAAACTCCTCTATACGCATAATATCCTTTAAGTAATTATAACATCCTAAATCTTTTGCACCTTGTTCTTTTAAAGAATATACCTCATCACCTATTCTTACCTTATAAGCTTTTTGTTGTATATTTCAATTCAATTGGTATCCATTTACCATCTAAAATGACAAGAATATCTAAATGTAAATTAGGGTTAAATTCAGGAACAAATTCTAATCGTATATCACAGTTCGGATACATTGTTTTGATTAACCAAGCCAAGCTAAACTGAAAGTCAGCCTCAGAGTAAAATATAGGTATCCATTGGCTCAAATGATTCATTACTTTATGAATATCTAATATTAATCCCATAATACAATCCTATTTTTATCACCAAATAATATTTAGTTTAGTTTAGTTTAGTTTAATTATATTACATTTATAAGTATAAATATGTACCTCATTAATCACTATTTTTGATTAATAAAAAAACTTGAAAAGTCTTCTTTTTTTATTAAAGATAAATCTAAATCACTAGGACTGTCTAAATTAATCACTCTTCTTGCATGATTCATAACTAAATCATCATACAAATTTCTAACTAATCTACCATTAGCAAAATTCTCTTTCTTAGACTCACTTTCTCTCTCAAAAATATAAGTGGATTATTTTCTTTGCTTCTTCATCCAATTTATAATCATTACGTTTACACATTGAGAGCAAAAATTTCATCAAGTTCATTAGGAGTATAATCATCAAATTCTATAAATGTATTAAATCTTGACTTCAACCCTGGATTTGAATCAAAAACTATTCATAGGTTCCGTATATCCTGCAACAATAACTACTAAATCATCTCTGTAGTCTTCTAGTGCTTTTTGTTAACTCAGTTAAGCATTCTTTCCCATAAGAATCTGATTGATCATTCTCTGTAATACTATAAGCTTCATCTATAAATAAAACGCCACCTTTAGCTCTGCTCAACCAGTTTTTTTCACTTTAAGAGCTGTTTGTCCCTGATATCCAGCAATTAAATCCGTTCTTGAAACTTCAATAAAAATGTCCTTTTGAAAGAAGTCCGAGGCACTTATAAATTCTTCCTACAATACGAGCTACTGTTGTTTTTACCTGTCCCCGGATTACCAGTAAAAAGCTAAATGTAATGTGTTTTTTTAACTGAATACAAATTTTTCTTTTGACGTAATGTCTGCACCTTTTGATAAATAATCAAGTCTTGTACTTTGTTTTTTTACTTTTTCTAATCCTACAAGTTCATTTAATTCATCTAATAACTCCTGAAGTGTCCTTTTTATCATCAGGGAGTTTTATGTAAACTCACAAATTTCTTGCAATGTTTTATGACCATAAAACTCAATTAAAGATTTTTTTACATTATGGGCCTTTCGTTTAATATCTAGAGGTGATTAACATTGTCAACAATCTCTAAAAATATTTTTCAAAAATTTCTATTAGTTGCTGACCTTACTATTTTCATTAACAATCTTATTCGCTAAATTAGTTATTAAACCATGTGCATCTATAGTATTATCTAATATAGTTGAATTTTTTTAATAAGTTCTTCACCATACTTACTCATCAAATCACCTTTATAATAAAGTATCACTAATTCAATAATTACAAGTACTGCTAAACAACTACTCATCAAATATGTAAATTGAACTTTCTTCTTCAATGATTCTATTTTGACCTCATTCAACTGTACTGTATTTTCAAGCATTATTCTCATGTCATCTTTATTTTTTTGAATATCTGTAACAATTTCTGTAATTCGGTCATTACTTTCATCAATTTTCTTTGAATGTTTATTAACCTCCAGGAAAAATATAATCAATATCACTAATATGTTCTATCGTTTTCAAAGGCTCAATAAATATTGATATTGATTTCACTGTATTAATTTGACAATCCAATAAATTAAGAATAGATTCTATTTTTCTTTGTACAATCAGAAAGATTTTTTTAGAAACGATTGTTGTATTATTATCAACTATAATTATTTGTTTTTTTAATTCCTGTGACAACGCCTGATTTTTGATTGCGTACTTCATTTAATTCATCGTTATACTTATCTGATAAGCTTCTATATTTTTTTGATTAATAGATACAATACCCTCATCTATTTTTCTTTGACAGGTTCGATATATTATTAGATATTATCTTACTTTCATTCTGAATATGTTTACAGTTATTCCAGATTTTATCAATATCACCAAGATGTTCAAATCCTTCAAGTTTACTCTTAAAAACTTTCAAAAACATTAACGATTTTCTCAATATTTTTAACACTCTTATCTATTTTGTTCTGTTGTAAATTTAATTTTAGATTGTTGCTCTCTTAATTTCTCATTATGTTGACCTAATAACTCTTGCTGTTTTCTTACATCATTACTAGTTTTTTTCAATGGCTTTAACATTTGCAACAATACAAGTAATATAATCCTTATCAAGTGCATCAAGCGCGTTGTACACTTCTCTGAACTCTTTAATTACATTATTACTTGTTGTATTAAGATCCATAAAAAGTTTTTTTGGATAACACCTAATCTATCATTCAATTCTTCACCAGTTACTTTATGATCAAACCAGTAAAAAAAGCCCACCATCAACATCTACCTTATTAATTTTAAGTTCAGATTTAGTTACTTCTGAAAACTCCTTCAAACGGTTTTTTTAGCTAGCTCAAAAATTATGTCTTTTAATAGAAACTTCATTCATTACTTTTTACTCCTATTCTAATAAATCATCTAATTCGTCAGATATAGAGTTAATTTTATTTATAGTCGCAATCTCTTCACTATCTATCAAAAATATTATTTTTTTCTATTTATATTTTTCTTTATATGTAAAAATCTTCCACAAAGTCTTCCATAATATTACTATAAGAATTCTTCATAATATTTCTTTGCTTCTTGATGCCGTCCCATAATATTAGACTGAGCATTTCCTTTATCACGTTCTAGTAAAACTTCATTAACAATTCTTATTTGATGCTGTTTCTCAATAACAGCATTTCCTTTTTCTACTATAGTTGCTTGTGCATATGCTTTTTGTTTTTTTGCTATAAACTTGTCAATTAAATTAATAACAATAGCTCCCACCAAACCCGTTAACAGACTCGCTAAAAACATACCTATCACATTAGCTAAACTGCCTATTAATGGTAGCTCGACTTGCATTCCAGGTACTGTCAATAATAGTTTTTCGAATACCTCACCAAGTATAATAGCACCGCCTGCAACTAATCCGGCTGTAATTATCTTGCCAACTTGAGCCACCTTTATACTAAATGGCTTATCACGATTCTCTTTTGCTTTCAGGTATTTTTATAGCATCTATTAACGATGAAATACCTACTTTAATTAAACTACCTATTTTCTTAAACAGGCTTACTATAGGACCAAATATTTCTGTAACAATAGTTCCTAACGCACTTGTTGCTCCAACATGTAAAATATTAGATATTTTTTTAAAAAAATGACTTAATAGATTGTTTTAGCTCCTTGATAAAATTACTAAATGATATTGTTTTTACTCTTTAAAAAAAGCGTATAAAAACCATTCATAACTTCTTTTTAATAGTGAAAAATAAAGCGACAACTGCCATTTGTTTCAAAAGCATCCTTACCAGCCTTCTTCGCAGTTTCTGTAGCTACACCTTTCAATATTTCTTTATTTATGGCATTTCTCGCATTCTTATCATGTAATTTCATCCTTTTATCATCTGCATCTAGCTTATTTTGCAAACGCTTATTATTAATTTCTTTCGACTTTCTTTTTTTCGATATCTGACATGTTAGATTCATCAATTTTTCTTATTAGCACGTTCATTCTGTTTTATAAGGTCCCTCTCTCTGGATTTTTCTGTTAGCAATATATGTATCAACACTTTTCTCTTTTTTTACTTTTATTTAACGATTCATTAGTAGCCTTAAGATTCTCATCTTTATTAGCCAATTTTTTTGTACTTATTCACGCTTGTCTTCTACGTGCATTTTTCATATAATTCTTTTCTAGAAACCACATGATCTAAATTTGCCTTATCATTTCTATGAATATTTTTTTACCCGTATATTCATCTTGAAGTTTACCTAATTTTTGCTTTTCTTTCATAGCTTTATTAGCTTTTTATATTTTGAATCTTTCATAATATCTTTTGCAATATCGTCATAAGATTCGCCTTGATGCTCTCTATCATACTTTTGATTTAAAGTTTCATTAGTCATATCTAATCCAATTTGATTACCAAATTAGTGTCCAAATTTCATCAAGAATTACTTTACCCAAAGCATCCGGATTTCCAATCTTCTTTTTTTCTTCTTCTAAAAAACTCCAACTCTAAAAAAACTCTTCACTAAGCTGATCATCTAACTTCTCTTCTAATTCATCCAAATCAAATGCTTCTATTATTTCATCAGTAGAAATATCATTAGAATTAAGTATTGCATTTCTATTTTTCCATTTCTATCTCCCATTATAATTCCAATATTATAACCCAATACGTCACGTCACGTCACTTCACTTTATTTTCATATTATCACATAAATTAGATAAAACAAAGGACCTGTAATGGAATACAGTTTTACTACATTCTCACTACAAGTCCTTATTCTTAAATAATTATATTGTATCTTTTTTTATTCCTATATGCATAATTGATCAAAAAAATCATCTCCATTTATAAATTAATCAACTTACTAACTCCCATTATTATTCTCCCGATAAAAATATCTATTTAGTTTTACTTAGTCACAATATCAAGTAGAGACTTATAGCTATCAATAACATCATAAACAACGTCCCTTTACTGATAGCTTTAAAGTGTTCTCGTGCACAATGTATTTTGGACTCTTCAATCAATCGGAGTTGCATTGAATTCATAGAGCCCTTTGTTTCAGCAACAAAAATAAATATGCTTTACTGCACCTTCGTAAAAAGCTATTGCCCAATCTGGGTTATATCGACCAAGAGGTGTTGATATATAAAATCCATCAGGCAATTTTACATATACTGCTACATCAGAATTTATATCTAATTCAGATGCAAAGTTTTTTTCATTAGTTGAATCATAAACAATATGGTCGTATAAATGTTTATTAGCTTTCATCGCATTAGTACCTAAACGACCTTTAATAGTAGGGTCCGTAAATACATTAGTATCGTATTTTTCATCTAATACATCATATGTGATGTGCTCAATAATTGCTGTTGCTTTTTCATCGTTTATAAGCGAGGCAGCTTTAATAATAAACTCTTCTGGATTATCTTTGAATTGATTAAAGACAGCAGATTCAATACCTTGAAGAATCTGTATAATTGCTTTACGCGTAAGCCCTGTCTCATCTACTAGTTTACCGACTAAATCATATTTAACATTAGAACTTACAGCATTTTTACTTCCATATGTTGAAGCAGCTTCTTTTACAAAAGAACCTGATGTTTCTAACTCCTCTTTTGATTTAATCTGTTTCATAGTGCCAGATTCAACTTTATAAAAAATCTTTGAAACTCGAAGTTTACTATCTAAAGCTGAGATTGCATTTCTAACAAGCTCATCTGTATCAAAATCAACTACATATACGGATTTAGAGTTTATCTTTTCCCATAGTGCTTTGAACTCAGGCATAGAAACTTTATCCTCATCTAACTGAAGCTCTACGTTATTACTACGTGCATTTTCAAATTGTATCGATTTAGGGATCATAAATAGAGTCAATGATTCCTATAACTGCATCTTTGGAGTCAGCTACTTCCTCAGCAACCTGTATTAAACCATTAAACTTATCATCATAATATTTATCAGTAAGAGCACCTGTCTTATCAATGTAACCATTTACAATAAGATCATAATGAATAGCACGTCCTATTTGATCATCTATAACCTGTTCATTATCATGTATGTCTTTAATTACTTTACCAATGAATAGTTCAGGTGTAATTGATTTCGGTCTATCGGCAACAGCCTCAGCAATTTCAGCTTGTAACCCCTTTGCAAAATTATCATAACTTTCACTAGCTATTACAGTTAGAACATTTACATTATGTACATCATTCCCAAGTACATTTATATCCATACGTTCTCCATCTTGATTGACACAAAGACGAAGGCCTCGACCTACTTCTTGACGTTTACGCACATCACTACTGCTTTGTTTTAATGTGCAAATCTGAAAGACATTTGGATTATCCCAGCCTTCACGTAACGCTGAGTGAGAAAAAGATGAATCTAACAGGTGATTTCTTAGGGTCTCTATCCAAAAGAAGTTCTTTATTCTTCATAATAAGCTCATATGCATTAATATCATCTGTTATTGACTCATTACGTGTTATTTTGCTATCAACCATTTTGCCTTTATTATCAACAGAAAAATACCCTGCATGTGTTGAAGTTTCAGAAATAGCATTAATATACCCTAAATAATCTTCTTCACCAAATTTTTGTTTGGAGATTATCAACTATATCCCTATATTCTTCTTCAAATATTTTGGCATAGATACCATTTATTGAATTCCCATGAGAATCATATTGTCTGTACTTCGATACCTCATCTATAAAGAATAGTGATAATACCTTTATCCCCTTATAAAATAATTCACGCTCTCGTTCAATATGAGATAAAATCGTCTCTCTTATCTGAATTCGTCGAAGCTGATTTTCATTCACCTTACCGATTACATCACCAGCATAAATTTTTATACCGTTTATAAACTCAATTGAATTATCTCGACCATCAATTCTAGCTACAACAAAACCATCTTTATATTCTTCCATTTGACCAGAGTTATCATAAAGATTATAGCCCTCCGAAACAACTCTAGTTATCTTTCGAATACCTTTAGCACCTTTATAGTCAAACTGAATAGTTGCTGAAGGTGCTGACTTTGAGAGATTAATACTTTCGAGATAAACATAACTTTCAGTAGCTGTACTTCCTGATTCAGTAATTCCTTTAACGGAAATCTTTTTAACAAGGTGTTTATTGTAAGCTTCTAATGCATCTAACCGATAAATCATATTATAAATACTATCACTCTTATGAGTTGCAGAATAGCGAAGAGTCATTAATGGATTAAATTGCTTTTAAACTCTCTTTTGTCTGCTTACCTTCTACAGATTGAGGCTCATCAATGATTAATATAGGATTTGTCTTCGCAATAATATCTATAGGGCGACGAGATCTAAACTCATCTAATTTCATATAAATCCGTCTAGCATCTTTTCCTTTAGCATTAAACGCTTGTGAATTAATAATCATCACATTAATAGAGCTATCAGATGCAAATCGATCAATTTCAGTTAATTGAGCAGAGTTATAAACAAAAGAAACGAATTTTCTTCCCATATTCTTCCGCAAAAATGCTCTTGTGTAACTTGGAACGTTTTATACACACCTTCACGTATAGCAATGCTAGGTACAACAATTATAAACTTACTCCAACCATAATGTTTATTAAGCTCATACATAGTTTTTTTATATGTATATGTCTTACCAACGCCAGTTTCCATTTCAATAGTTAGATTATATCTTCCTTCTAACTTATTAGATGGTTGTATTTGATTTTCTCTTTGTATTTTCTTTTATTCGATTAAGAATTAATTCATCATTTTAATTCTTTTTACTATTTTTCTGGTTACTAAAAGCCAGTAAAATCTGTATCCTCTGTTAGTGATTGCTGGATATATCCAGAACCTCTATCCATCATATAGGATGGAGTTAGATAAAGGCTGCCCGCAAATACATCAACCACGGCTTTCGCAGCATCTGCTTGGAATTTTTGATGCTTAAATTGTAGTTTCATGTCTATATCACCTTAAATAACTTTAACTCTTGTATCTGGAGAAATAGATTTAAAAATCTCACCAACATTAATTTTAGAAGGACTACTTTCAAAACTACTATCTCTAAAGACCGCACGAAGAGGTTGTTTTTTTGCAATATATTTAACAACTGAGTCTGGTATATTTTCATTAAAACATGCCACTAAATCGCCATTATTATAATTATGTACTGTGCATCCATCTATATCTTCAGAACTATATGGCAAGGATAATGGTAATCCCCATTCAAGTAAACATCCAAACAATAAATCAAGATCATTGCGATCAGACTTAATATTTGATTCTAAATCTGAAAGTAAATCCTGTGAATAATCATCTACAGAGTAAAAATACATTAGTCATATTGGTATCATCTAACTTAAATACTCGAAAATCCTATATCCAATTTATCTGGCCGTAATGTACTTGATTCCATTAATTTTTCCCCTGCTAATTTCATTCGCTCAATAGCAATATCACATATAGTACTATACCCATCGATTTTTTTATTACATATTTCAGGTAATTGAATCATTATAAATTTTTCTATTTCCTGAATCTTGTGCATTCAAATCCATAACAGCATGTGCCGTTGAGCTGGAACCTGAAAAAGAAATCTAAAAACAATTCCATCACCATTATCAACCATCTGGATGAGACGCTTAAGCAATTGCAAAGGTTTTTGTCCATTCGGAAATGATATTCCAGCCTCATTGGCTAAGTTATTATAGTTTATATCATCCCATAGATTACCAGCATTATCTAATTTATAAATACCATCATGTTCAATTGATACTACTTCTTTTTAAATATGTGACCATATTTCGTTTTTGCATCTTTATAATAAACAGTAGTTACTTTACCAGCATTTTTTTCCTTTAATCGGGATATAATCAATACTAATTAGCCCTAGAATCTATTTGACCAGACTCTTCAATTACTTTTTGTTCTTATTGATGTCTGTGCATTAGTGGTCCTATAAACTTTATCAATATAAGTATAATATGCCTTTTTCAAATCACCAGAAAATTCTTTTCTCTGCAATTTTATTAATCGATTCAAATTTATAATCCGAGTGAGAATAAACCTCTATTTTATCTCCATTGCCAGCAAGAATCGTTTTTAATATATTTTCTTTCTCCTGTGGATAAAAAGTACACTTGTATACTTCCAACTCTTCCCTTCGTCTGCATAAGTTTGAATAAAGTCCATCAATTCTTGTCGTTTCTTAGGAAGTTTATTTATAAAAAAATTCTGTTGCTTCTTTACAATAAAATAATATATACTCCGTATTATTTTTGTAAACTTTTTACCCATATAACTACCACTGACACCAGCTACTTTAGTTTTTAAAGAAATTATATTACAAAAATTTTCTGCTCCAAAAAAACTTCATCTGCAATCAGTTTCAAATTAAATAATTCACCTTCATCAATATGTATAAATATAGCTCCATTCTCTAACAATAAATTTCTGCATAGTGAAAGACGAGAATACATCATTGAAATCCATGCTGAGTGAAATCTAGGATTACTTCTAGTATTTTTCTTTAAATAACTTATTTCCTAATTCATCATACAAACCAATACCATCATAATACGATTCATCCTCCATAACATAATTATCTGGATAAATAAAAGAGTCACTTCCTGTATTATATGGCGGATCTATATATATCATTTTTACTTTTTCCAAGATAGCTTTCTTGCAAAAGTTTTAATACTTCTAGATTATCACCCTCGATATAAAGATTCTCTGTATTATCCCAATCAATACTTTCCTCAATACAAGGCCGTAAAGTTTTACGAATGGCCTTGTTCGCTTCTACAATAGCGACTTTTTTTACCAACCCATGTAAACTCATATGCTTCGTCACCATCCACAATTTCATCAGAGAGCATTTGTTTTAACACTTCAAAATTTATAGCTTTTTTTAATTTTCCATTTTCATCTAAAAGCTTCTGTAATACAATTAGGAAATAATGATTCAATTTTTTTCTATATTTTTTTCAGTCATATCTACTGATTCCATTTTCATTTTTTCCATTATAGTTTCTCCAATGCACTTCTTAACTTCTTCAACTCAGTGTTCATTTCTATTTGTTTATTTAGTTTGCTTTTCTTTTCGTATTTTTATTTTGTAATATACTAATTTGCTTTTCTAAAGTTTCTATTTCTTTATCACGTTCTACAGACTGTTTCAAACTCTCAGTAGAACTATCAGATTGTAACTTATCACCAGCAATTTGACGTACTAAGTTTTCATATACATCATCAAGATTAAGACCTTCAAGTCTTACTACTAATTCCGTTTCTTCAAGCCAATTTGTATGATAGTATCTATCTACTTTAGATAGTTTCTTTTCTATATTCATAGATTCCTTATATCCAATCCATACCTGATACTTACCATTGTATTCTAAGATATATAGAATATGATACGGAATTACACTATCAATACATTTTTAATAAGTCTATTTCAACTTGAAGACTATTAAGATTGACTTCAAATACTTCAATCTCTGTTACATATTTTCCTTCAGACAAATTAGTAGTTGTAGACGCAATTTTATTTCTCCAATAAATAGTCTTTACATGATCTACAAACAATCTTTTTAAAGAAGTCGTAATATTTATATTCTCATAGAACTTAGCTTTAGGAATGCGCCGATTAAATTCTGTAGCTTTTTGGTAAACCTAGCATCATATTGCTCCTTCTTATTTTTACTACCAAGAAAGAAATGAGCTCAAAATCATCTAAGCCAGATACCACTGAGATAAGTGCGGAGGTTCCACCAACAGTAAATAAGCTATCTATATCACTTTCTTCTTTAGTATCGATAATAGAATGAATTGTTTCACGAAGAAGATTTGATAATTCTGCATATCTTTCCCATCATTCGTTTCTTCATTAAACTTTTTGACACAAATCTACAATCGGTTCTTTTTTTGCCTCTACACAATAATCTAATATTATCAAGCAATTGTTTTGGATTTAGATAGTCACAAATAATTTCTCCATCCATACTAATATAAACCATATAAAATGGATGGATCCTGTTTTGATTATCTATATTTACAGAATTATTAACATTCTTCAATACGAATATTACACCTTGTGGAAGCTCCTCAGACGATTGAACAACAGCATGTAATCCTTTAGGTTTTGTATCCATATCACCATGAGTTTTAATATACTCCAAAAAGATCAAGCCTAAACTCATTTAATCCTAGATCCATAATTGAAATACCAGTAGACATATCTTCTATATCGACGACTTCCTCTTGCAAACGTTTAAGCTGTTGCTTTCTATACTCTAAATCTCCCTTCTCCTCAGCATTAATAAGATCATCATCTCCTGTTGAAGACATAATAGAAATTTTCATCCTTGTTTCTACACGACCTTTAAGGTTGATGTATTCATCTAAATCCATATCAGGCCAGAAGTTAACAAGTTGGATACTTTCATTTTTACTACCAATACGATCCACACGACCAAATCGTTGGATAATACGAACAGGGTTCCAATGAATATCATAGTTAATAACACAGTCACAATCTTGTAGATTTTGACCTTCAGATATACAATCTGTCGCAATTAATATATCAATTTCATCATTACTATCTGGCAATAGAACTGCTTTATCTTTAGAAATAGGTGAAAAACATGTTAATACATTATTAAGTGTAGCCTTAAAATTCTTAATAGTAGTTTTTACCATCAATAGAACCAGTTATAACTGCAGAATTAAGACCATATTTTTTTCTTTTATATAAACACTAACATGTTCATATAAATACTCTGCAGTATCAGAAAAGGCCGAGAAAAATAAGAACCTTCTTATTATTAATATTAATTGGATTTTCTATTTTCTCAGATATAACCTTAAGCAATGATTGTAACTTACCATCATATTCCGGTGTTATTACATTCAACATACTCATCAAATCATTTAAAAACCTCAATATCTGAAGTAAGTTCAGATTGCCAAGTTTTATAATCCATATCTGCTAAATCAATTTGAACCTTATTTCCAACAGAAAAATATTCCGTATTACTATCATCGATATCCCACTCAGTATCAGTAGATTCATACATATCAATACTACTTGCACCATATTGCTCAAATCGGTTTATCTTGTCTATAGTATCATTAATAAGATTATAAATACGTTGTAAGGTAAGTTGGAAAAGAATTAACAGAGCTTTCTAAACGTTTCAACAAATTAACACTCATTAATTTTGCGAATCCCTTGCTCACGACCTGTTTGGGTTAACTCATTCCCTTTATTATGTGTTATGTCAATATTTTTTTGAATTTTACTTGGGAAAATATAGTTAGATGGTGTATAGATACAAAGAGAAAAGCTTACTTAACTCTTCATAAATTTGATTATAGTTAGTCGCAGTTTCTAAATCCGTAAGTTTTGGGCTCAATGAAATAGGTGGCTTTCTAATAGGAAACTTACCAATGTCAGCTGTGTCATAATATTTTTTTCAATATGTTTCCTCGATCGCGCAATCGTAACACTATCCAATAATTCAAAGAAATCAAAATCTAATGTTTTTAACAAAGCATCAGTTGTTCGATCTGTAACATCTAGGTCACTCCAGGCATTAAATGCTCGTTGTGCTTGTCTAAATATTTCATCAATCGATTTGTTAGTACCTAGTTTATTATCAATTAATGAAGCATCACCTTCATAAGCTATGGCTAATTGGTTTTTTTAAATCAATAAATCTATTATTAACTGGTGTCGTGGAAAGCATCAATACCTTTGTTTTTACACCAGCTCTAATAATCTTATCCATCAATTTTACATAGCGATTCTCCACCGTATTAGCATGCGTGCCAACACCATTACGGAAATTATGTGATTCATCTATAACAACTAAATCATAGTTTCCCCAATTTAACCGATTTAAATCAAGGCCATTTGAAAAAGCCACCAGGTCTAGATAAATCCGTATGGAATAAGACATCATAATTAAGTCGATCTCCAGCAATTGGATTATTTACATAATTATCTTTATATGTATTCCAATTCTCTGCTAATTTTTTTAGGACAAAGAACTAGAACACTTTTATTACGATTCTCATAATATTTCACAACAGCTAATGCAGTAAAGGTTTTACCTAAACCAACACTATCAGCGAGAATACAACCATTATATCGTTCTAATTTATTTATAATGGCAAGTACCGCATCTCGTTGAAAGTCATATAGCATATTCCAAATTTTACTTTGTTTAAACCCTGTAGCTTCATTTGGTAATTCATCAGTGGAGATATCATTTAAGAACTCACTAAATACATGATATAAAAATCAAGAAATAAATAGACTCTGGGGAGTTTTTCATTATAAACAAATGTCATATTATCTATAACTATATCCGTAACATCTTGTAGCTTATTTTTATCATTCCATAGATTCTCAAATAAATTGATGTACAAATCAGCAAACGGGGATTCAAAACGATTAATCATATTATAGGTATTATTACCACGTTCACAACCAATATCTACAGTTGTAAAAACCATTAATAGGCATATAAGTGGTAGCAGAATTAGAATTTGTTACATTTATAAAAGCCAGTCATATTCTCCCCAGTAATATTAGACTTAAAGGTTGCTTTTCGTTTAATCCAATCTGCACATTCTTTTTGCTATTGCTTTCTGATTCATTTCGTTACGTAGCTTTAATTCAAACTCTGTACCATATAAGCTATTTTCACGATTTAATCTAGGAATATAAAACTCTCGCTTTTTGTTTTTTTCTGTTTTCTCTTTAATAAATGTCGGTGCTGTAAAAAATAAATCTACACTCATCTATTTCTTCCAGTTGCTCCTTCAATTCTTTATAAGCATAGATTGAAAAAGCAAGCTGACTATTGATATCTTACTCCTCTTATTTATTGTAGATATCATATCATCACGAACAATGTCATTAATATTATCAAAAATTTTTACATCCATCAGTATAACCCCTTACTTCGGAATGATTTCCCCATTACAGTCTGCTGTAACACTTATATTTATATTATATAAGAAACCATATTCTATGAAAAATCTATTTATGAATAAACTTACAGGATTATTTTCCTTCAGAAAAGTCATATATATAAAAAGTGGCTGTTTTTGTTACAGCCCCCAGCATTTATTATAGAACCGTAAAAGCCCTTCACACATTGATATGAAGGGCTTTTTATAGTATAGAAATATTTATTATTTTAAATTTATCCTAGAACATTGCATGAGCAATAAAGTAACCGACTACACAACTTGTAAATACACCAATACAACCAGGGAGTATAAAACTATGGTTAATTACGAATTTACCAATGCGTGTCGTGCCAGAACAGTCAAAAACCAATACATGCAAGGTCAGATGGGTATGTTGGTAAAATAAAGTAAGCATAACAGGCAGGTACGAAGGAAAGGATGATAATAGGATCTACCCCTACACTCAATCCCATAGGCACAACAATAGCAAGTGCTTCTGCTTGTGAATTTACAAGTTTAGAAATTAAGAATAGCACAAATGCATATGTCCATGGATGCGCCACTACAATCCCAGACAATGTAGTTTTAAATTGTGGAATATATGCACCAAAATATGTTTCAGCCATCCAAGCTACGCCATATACTGAGATAACTGCAATCATACCAGATTTAAATACAGATCCACTTGTAACGTCGCTAACTTTGACCTTACAAGCAAGTAAAATAATAGCAGCGATAACAAGCATTGAAATTTGAATCGTTGGGGTCATAGATAAAGGTTTCCATAAGCCTTTTGCATTTGGAACAAGTGGTAATAATTGTTCAGGGAAACTACCAAATAGAGCAATAACAAGTATACCTAGTAAGAAAATAACGGTAGCCATATAAGCAGTGCGTGGAAGTTCTGCTTTAACACTAGCATCTTTATTTTCAGCATAAACATATTCACGTTGTTCAGGGTTTTTAATACGTTCTTGGAATATAGGATCATTAGCTAAATCTTTACCACGACGCATGCTCCATATACCAGCAACAATAACTCCACAGAAAGTTGCAGGAATGGTAATTGCCAAAATTGTTACCACACTAGCTGGGAAGTTAGTCGCACCTAACATAGCAACAACTGACACGACAGCAACGGACGCCGGTGATGCACAAACACCCATTTGAGATGCAATTGATGATACAGCCATAGGTCTTTCAGGACGTATACCTTCTTTAATAGCAATGTCATAGATGATTGGGAACATCGTATATACTACGTGACCAGTGCCGCATAGAACCGTTAAAAAAACCATGTTGTTATAGGTGCTAAAATTGTGATACGTTTTTGGATTTTTACGAAGTAATTTTTTTCTGCATAAACAAGCATTACATCTAAGCCCTTAGAGGCCTGTAAAAAAACCTGAACACGTTACAACCGCCATGATGGTAAGCATAACATCAATTGGTGGTTTACCTGGAACAAGACCAATGACGAATACGTAAAATGCAAGCCCAAGACCAGATATGGCGGCAAGTCCTAAAACCACCAAATCTAACACCTACAATTAAGCGAGCTAATAGAACAATAAATCCTAATAAAATAATCATGATACCTATCAATCCTTTCAAAATCACATAGAATAGCACGCCTTAACTATATTATATGTTAGTATATAAAATTATAACAGATAAAAAAACTTATAAATTAATAAGACTTGCTAATGAATATTTTTTTCATTTGTATGTAATATTTTTTTATAATTAATATGTATTACTATTTTTTTAATTTATCTTATAGTATGAAATTAAATTACAGATTACAAAAACAATGATTCTTATACAATGTGTATGCTCTTTTGAGTGACAAAATAGCACTAACCATTTTCATAGTTAGTGCTATAAATATTAAGGATTATCATTAATACTTGATAAAAAAACTATATTGAATACTTTTTATCTTATCTAAGCTTATTCTAATTATTTTTAGATTGCTCTAATTCTTGAATACGTTTTTTTCTAATTGAGCGATTCTTTCATCAGTGGATGTTGTATTTGATTTAGATTCAGATCCTACCTTAAAAGCTTAGTCCACCATTAAAAACCTTGGTTACCATTGCCTACTACAGTACCTACATTAAATTGTACATTTCGGCTTGGGCGATAGTAAGCGCCTAATGCAGTAGCTGTTTTGCCATGATAATGACCAAATCCTACAGCTACACCTAATCCAGTTTCTCCTTCAGAGAAATTTGGTTGTAATGCAGCTAATGCATAACTTGAGGCTGTTGCCTTATTAACTGTAGTTTTTAAATTCGATCCTACCGATTGAACTTGGCTTATAGCAGATTCTAATTGACCTACTGTTGCTGCATCATGTGCATCGACACCATCGGCTACTTTCACCAAGCGATTATATTTAGCATCAGTGTATGTAGTAGGTGTTATTGTTGGTTCCTTATCATAATCTGGCACAGTTTTTTTATAACCTAAGTGTGTGGTGATTTCTTTATCTGGATATTTTTACTGTGTAACCAGAAACATCACCTGCATCATGACCAAATGCAATAGTTCCTTCTTCGGTGGCTACGCTTTCATAACCAATGGCAGTGCCATATTTGACAGTAGTACCTGCCTTATGACCTAACGCCAAACTGTTCTCGGCCTTAGAACCTGTAAAACCACCGCCTACAGAGGTAGACGCAAGACCAAGTGTCATTCCATTCGAACCACCCACAACCGTACTACCATTTGCCTACGGTCATAGCATCACGAGATCCCAACAATGGTGCTATACTCACCATTTGGCAATATTTTTTTATGGGTTACAAATTTACGACCTGTAAATTCACGGCCTCCACCACCAAGTATGGATGCACCAGTGCCTACAGCTTCATTTTTACTGCCCCCAAACACGGAGGACCACATGCCAACACCAGTGTTTCCTAAACCGCCCGCAAGTGTACTTCCTTTTCCATCTGCATTATTTTGAGAACCGCCTATAACAGAACCAATTTCACCAGCTGCATTATTGCCACGACCACCAGCAATAGAACTATGTAATCCATACGTACCATTGGAATTACCACCTGAAATAGATGAGGACTCACCATACGCAATATTATCCTCCCCACCGCTGATTGTGGCATAATTTGCCAACTAAGGTTCCTACTGCTTCAATCTGATTTTTTTGTACCACCAAGAATGGTCCCCATTTTTAATTTCTTCGTGAACAATATTTTGAAAGCCCCCTACAATAGCGGTATAAGGGCCTTCGGTCATATTTTTTGTTCCCCCAAGGACTGCACTATTTTCACCTTCTGCTAAGTTAGGTGCCTTATCCTTACCACCACTGACAACGACACTACCATCGCCTAACGCTTGGTTACCAGTCGTATAACCACCAATTACTTGACCTGCAGCCCCTACAGTTAATGTATTTAACATAACACCTACACCAAATGTTAATGCAAATACACAAGCAGTTGCAGTTGTACTAAAGCACTTTACATTCTTAAGATTATACTTTGGGGAATTCATCTTAAGAATTAACATCTTTTGTACTTTATTCATTTTCTCTTCTCTCTCATCTCTCTATAAATATACAAAAATCACAAACAAAAAAATAACTACACATTAACCCCTTTCATACTATACACAAGATTTCATATATTTTTTTATTCATAAAAAAATATAATATTTAAATTAATTATAAACTAATTTCACTAGTTATATAATTATCATTACTTATAATCATATAACTAGTATTCATAATGTTTTATTTTTTTCAATGCTATACTAAAAAAATGATGTGTTTTAACTATTTATCAGTGTAGAGGGTCATAAATATGAAAAAAGGTAAACGAAAGAAAACAGTAACTAGTTTTAAACAAACTAATACATCAAAAATCATGTTATTTTCAATGATTTTAACGGCTATGAGCGCATCTATTGTATATGCAGCAGATACCAACGTGGCCGATGAACCTAAAGTATCACATACCATCACGGTAACTGCTACTAGAACTATGGAGGATATCATAAAAACACCAAGTGCTGTATCTGTTGTAACAGACAAAGATATTGAAACACGAAGAGTTGATACCGTAACAGATGCTCTACAAATGTTACCTGGCGTGTATAAAAGCCAAAAAGCAAACGGTGGATTACAAATTCGCGGTTTTGATTCTACTGACATCTTAGTATTACTCAATGGTGTACCAATGAATAACACCTTTAATAATGGTGTTGATTGGGAAGCTATACCAGTACATTCTATTGAAAGGATCGAATTAGTACGTGGTCCTAGCTCCTCTTTATATGGTGGCAGAGGTGTTGCTGGTGTTATCAACATTCAAACAAAACAACAACAACCAAAACAATCTGTAAAAGATATCCATTGGCATGGACAAATTGGATATGGATCTCATGGGACACTAAATAATGAGTTAGGGTTTGATGCACAAGTATCTAATCGTATTACTGTCGGTATGTCTGCAGAGCAAAGAAAAACAGATGGTTATCCAGGTTTCTTTATTACCGGCAGAGCTGCCAACATAAGGCCGTCTACTGTAACAGTTACACCAGATAACCCAGTTCCACAAACCAAAGATGGTTCCTATCTATTAGGTAGTCGAGGAGATAAGTCATTTAATAATAAGAATCTATCTGCGTATGTAACGATGAAACTCCGTGATAGAGAATCATTAACCTACTCTTATCTATATACGAAATAGATATGCTTATGAGAATCCAATGAGTACCATAACCGTAAATGGTGCACCTATCTTCTCTGGAAATGTCAAAATTAACAATCAAAAATATGTAGCACTTAGAACAAGTAGATACTTAGGCTATGATGGATTAAAAGAATATCATGCTCATAACCTACAATATAAAAATGACAAAAATAAGCTACAAGTTACTTTCAATATATTAGATCGAAAAAAAGATGGATTCTCTAGCCCTAGCAATCCAAATACACCTAACTACAGCGGCCCTGGTGATGATTCATTCTATCCTGGAAAAACAATTAATTTTGATGCACAAAAAGTATGGGATCGTATGGGGAAACATAGCGTTGTTGCGGGCATTAACTGGAAAAAGGAAAGCTTTGAGCAAAAACGAAGAGAATTAACTAATTGGAGAAATCATTCTTCCTTTGATTCAACCACATATCCTGGTGGATTGTATGAAATCAACAAAGGTGCTACAAATAATTTAGCCCTATTCGTCCAAGACACATACCGTCCTAATTTCAATTGGGCTATTTATACCGGACTTCGTATAGACCGATTCAAAAAATTTGATGGTCAACACGTTACCTATGATACGAATAATAATAGATACGACACTATAAATCATGGTGAAGGTAGCTACACTGAGTGGAGTCCAAAAATTAGCAATTGAACATTATGTAACCGATTCGCTAAACGTATATGCCTCATATGGTCACTCCTTTAACCCACCTCCACTCAGCCAAGTATATCGTTACAGTGATGTAGTGCGAGCAAATCCTAACCTTAATCCAGAGCGTTCAGATACATTTGAAGTTGGTATGAAAAAAAGAATGGGGCACAAAAAAACTGCATTAAATCTATCTGCATTCTATGTAAAAAAACGAAGGATAAGGTTAAATATGTAACACATTATGATAATAATGGTGATGTAGATTATAAAAATGTATGAAAATGTAGACCAAGAAACTCGTCGCGGCATAGAATTAGAACTTCGCCACCAACTATCCTCAAAAATGGTCTGTATTTGGAAACTATACATGGCAAATGGGTCGTATAAAACATAAAGATCTTCCTAACACAAATGCAAGCGGATATGAGGAAATCAATTATGATATACCTAAACACATCTTCCATGCAGGTCTTGAATATACTAATGGTAAATGGAATGCCCTTTGGGATGCTCAATATGTAAGTCGTCGACAATCAGTAGATGATATTACAGGTCAATACGGTTCCTCAGATAGCTACTTTATCTCTAATGTAGCAATGAATTACAAATTCTCCAAAGAAGCGACATTACAATTAGGTATTCAAAATGTGTTTAATCGTGTTTTCTTTGATGATGAAGCTACCGCAGGACGAACATATTCTGCAAGTATGAAGTTTAAATTTTAGTAATCATTCATCAAATTTTACTATATAACTTCTATTTGCTTTAACCACAACCATATAAAATCTATCTAAATTTAATATATAAAAGCAAAAAAAGGTCCATCGCATATCGTTTCTATGCGATGGACTTATTTATTCTTCTTCAATTATTATTCCATTTATATATGCAAATTCAATCATAGTGGATCCATAAAAATTCACTCACGCCTAATGAAATATTTTTCTTTAGGAATTTCTTTCAACTGATTATAAAAGTCAATATACATACTTCTTAACTCAGAATTTTTTTGATTATTTTTATTAAAAATATTGTTGAGCTTTATCTTTTCCACCATAATGATAAATATAATACAGTAGATTATGATCGTTTATATCTTCCTCTATAAGTTTTTCAATATTACGTTCTGTATCTTCAAAATCTTCAAATAGCGGTATTATATATTCCTCACATAACTTGCTAACTTCATCTACAGTATATTGATAGCTAGCACCTGCTAATTGATACCAATGCCATTCCGTTCTATTTAACAAACGACCTAATTCTCCGCCATATACAAACCCGTTATGAATATTAGCTTTTTTCATAGATTTAGAATAAATGGCAATATGTGGAACAAACTCTACGCTATCTGCATAGTTATTTCTATTAGCTTGAAAGTAGATTTCAAAGATAAGGTCTTTATTCTTAGAGGTTTTCTTTAACTTCTGACCTTTACTAACTACCTTAAAATCAGGAAATTTACTTGCTATCTCCTGCCAAGCTTTTTCACATAACTCTCTAGGTTTCAAGATTGTAAAAGTCCTCCTAAATAGTACTGTATTTCTTTTAAAGATTACTTTCAATAACTATAACAGATGTATATTAAAAGTATTTCCTTTTTCCCAAGCAATACATGAGTTTAAAACTCTAATGCATCTTTACTAAAGTTTATCAGATCAACTTCAATATTTTGAATTATTTTAGTCCAGTAATCTTTCTTAATCCAATTATCAAAGCATACATCAAATCTATCTCTTTCAGTATTATCTGATGCATCTATAATAGGATACACTTGATTAAAGTAAGAAACTAAGATATCAAAATCTGGACTATAAACCCGTAATGGATTTCTATAATAATGCCAATCCTTCATACTGGCTTGCTCTACGTGTAAATGTCAATATAAGAATGTACAAAAAAATATCTATATTTTTCATCTCAACCTCCTTAATGTGGTGTGAAAATTATCATTAGTCCCCTACAACTTCAAATTTACGTATCCACATAAATTTATATTTTGTACCATTTCAATATTATACAATTATTACTTATTCGTTTTCCTTATAGTAACTGGGATAAAGAGGGTGTTCAAATACACCATCATCAATCATTTTCTCAATCTTCGATGGCAAATCAACTTTATATACTTTTTTTATAAATAGCTGTGCTTAAACATTCAAATCCTCCTCCCGAAGAAATATCACCTAAAAAAATTTTTGAATTGCTTCTATATCGGGATAATGATCAGGATTATGTAGATAACGCATATATTCCTCTAAAAACTCGTCTAATGTATAGAAAGTCTTTCAGGCTCATTGTTATTTTTTTCCTTATCAGAAATATTATTTAACCCATATTCAATTATGTCTTTTATATCTGCATATTTTTCTCATATCTGAATTCAATACATCTTTTCTCCAAATAAACCGAGAGTTTCATTAAATTTCTAATGAAATTATCTCCATAAATTTTGATTTCTCTTTGCTTAAAAAATAAATACCATTATATAATTCCATAAACTCTTTAGCAAACTTTGCGATAAGTTCATGATCAAGTGTAGTAGCTAAGATTTCTTCACTATCATTAGCTGTTGATGTCCAAGATTCGCTGTTACAGAAACGCTATCGCATAAAGCATTCGTAATTAGGGACTTCGGTCTATTCCCTTGTCATTAATACAACCATCTCCTCAACAAATTCAAGTTAGCAAGTACACATTATATCAATAAGAACTTCACGAATGTCCATTATTGGCTATTTAATTTGGTTGTCAAGCTCAATCCCCTGTTCCGCTAAACCAAAAAAACTAACTCCTTAAAACTTTCTGCAATAATTTCTAAATCATCAACCGATGTCACATATACATCATGTGGCAAAACAACAATTTTGTCTGTTTCCTTTAAAATACAAACTAAACTTCCATCACCTAAACCGCCAATAGGGAAAAAAACAGTATTATTTGATATGTTGCTTTCTTCGTCGTCGCTATAGTTTGCAATAAAAGCGGGGTATTCACAACCTAATTCCTCTAAAGTGAAAAATCCATGGATCAACAAAATGGCGACCACCAAATTCCTTGAGTAAATATCGATATTCTGACGGAATTGGTTCGAATTTGTTTTCAAACTCAGATATGTCTTTTTCGGACTCCGGGTGATATTTGCTGTGCGTGTCAGCCATAACGCTATAAAGCTTTTTCTTAGTAATTTAATCTCTGCTTTTGTTAATTCCATATGCTTTCTCCAATCAATACGATGAATTATCTTTTGTTCACCTTATCCACCTTTTGAAAAATCAGCCCAAACAAACGGGAATTGGTTATCCTTTTTCCGCAAGCTCCTTTTTCCAATATTGCCCTCAACATTATGATAAAATATCCGGCACTTTTCCTGCGTAAATGCTTGCACAATTCCATTCAACTACTGAAAATCCATATTCTTTAATAAAAATCTTCAAATTCCTTTTTTTATCCCATTCTTGATACATCTTAAATCCTAAAAATAGACATCAAACTTTTTATCATTTTTCTTTGCTTTCCCTCTTTCCATAGAAAAGTGGGGGCGAACAAAGTCCCATTAGGTTTTAACACCCTATATATTTCTTTCATCGCCTCATCCGGTTTAGGCATAATATGAAGTGCATTAGCAATTAACACACAATCAAATTTTTCATGCGAATAGGATAATGCTACTGCATCGGCTGTTTCAAATGAGGACGAATGTATTCGCAAACTTTATCATATACTCCTTTGTCTTTTTCATGAAAAGGAGCATATAGCTTAGCAAATTTATCCCAAAATTTTTATTGCTTTTATCAATCATTTCAACGCTCCTTTAAATATAAAAATGATCCTATCAATCTATATATTGAGCCTATTTTCTCATTGATACCTTGCAAGAAAGGAATAATAGCTGTTCCTATACCAAGTAGGAATGTCATAAATGCAGAAAGTCATATGCTGTCATTCTTTTCTATTCAATCATTTTGAAGTGTCTCAAGGCATCCATGATAGCTTCTTCTTTTTCAGGTGTACACTGTGGAATAATTTGTTTCTCCTTTTTAGACTTGTTGTAATGTTCTCGTAATTCTATTCCACATTTCCTTTTTATCTGTGCAATATATAATGTCGGAACTTTTTAATTCAAATTTATTCCAAACATATTCTTTGATTTGAGCATATGTTGCCTTACTTTCAGCACTGGTCAAATCAAGCTCATCCAGCTCAATTTCAACTTCTATATGCTTATCGACATCGAGTTTGGACAAAAGTGCTACCGTCTCAACATGCGCTGTCATTGGAAACATATCCACTGGTTGTACTTCTTTTAGTTCATAGCCGTAGTGTGTAAGGATTTCAATGTCTCGAGCCATGGTAGCTGGGTTACAGGATACGTAGACAATGCGGTTAGGTTCCATACTAGCTGCAGATGTCAATACCTCTTCTTTACAGCCTGCGCGGATTGGATCGAATACGATCACGTCTGGTCGTACGCCGGCTTTATAGAGTTTTGGCATTTCAACAGCCGCATCAGCGACGATGAATTCAGTATTGTCATAGCCATTATTTCGGGCATTTTCACGAGCATTGATAATGGCTGGCTCTACGATTTCAATGCCGATAACATGTTTAGCTTTATGAGCTAGAAATAATGAGATGGTACCTGTACCACAGTACGCATCAATAACGGTTTCATCCCCTATTAGGTCTGCATATGCTAATGCTTGATCGTAAAGTACTGTAGTTTGTTCCGGATTCACTTGGAAGAAGGAGTGTGGCGATAAGGTAAACCTTAAATCCTTTATATGATCCGTAATCGTTCCATCTCCATATAGCACATGATTTATAGGGCCTAAGATTACATTAGTACGCTTACCATTCACGTTATGAACGATAGTTTCCACCTGTGGAATACGATTTATAATTCTCTCAACCCATTCTTCTTGATGCGGTAAATGTTCAGTAGCAGTTACGAGAATAACCATCCATCCAGATTGACCAATGCGACCGATTACATGTCGTAATACACCTTTTCCTGTATGTTCATCGTATGGCTCAACATCAAGTTCTTTAGCAATGTCATAACACACTTGAGCAATTGTATTATTTCCATCATCTTGGATAGGACAATTCGTCCCCTGTACGATATCGTGAGACCCCATTGCATAGAATCCCATTTGAATGTCGCCTCTAGCACCACCGACAGGCATTTGCATCTTGTTTCGATACGCCCAAGGTTCTTTTGGTCCTAGTGCAGGTTTTACAAGGTTGGGATTTTGGTGACCAATTCGTTCAATAACATCCTTCACCTTTTGTGTTTTTAGTGAAAGTTGCCCTTCGTAGGTAATATGTTGCAATTGGCACCCACCGCATACACCATATAAGTTACAGGTAGGCTCTATACGATTAGAAGCTGGTGTTACAATATCTATTAACTTGCCTGTAGCATAGGTCTTTTTCACCATATTAATAGATACTTTCACCGTTTCTCCAGGCAAGGCAAAGGGAACAAAGACGGTAAAATCATCTACGCGACCTACACCTTCTCCACTACTGCCAATACCGTGAATGATTACCAAAACCTCCTCACCAAGTTTAACAGGCGCATTTAGAATGGCCTGTTGTTTTTTAGAAAGTTTTCCACCTGTATGTTGTTGTCTACCTTTAGATTTATGTTTACGAGATGTACGACCTGTACCGTTCATTACGCGTCTCTTTTCTTCCAAATTTTAATGATACCTGTCACAATAAGAACAAAGAATACCGCACCAAATTTAACGAGTAATTCTTCCCCTTGAATATATGGTAAAAGAAGTGGATCTTCTACGATCATTTCACCGGCAACCCATCCAAGTAGTGCACCGCCAGCCCAAAGAATGGCTGGGAATTTGTTAATAATACGAGCGAATAGTGTAGAACAAAATACGATGATAGGTACCGTAATTAGCATACCAACGATAACAAGCTCTAAATGACCTTTTGCAGCGCCCACAACACCGATGACATTGTCGATACTCATCATAGCGTCGGCAACGATAATCGTCCAGATAGCACCCATTAAGGAGTTTTTAGCCTCAATGTGTGCCTCTTCATCATCGCCTTTTAAAAGCTGAACGGCAATCCATATGAGCACAAGTCCACCGCCTAAATGAACGAGAGGAATCAAGGTTAACGCTTCTACCAAAACGGTGGCAAACAGAAGGCGCATTAAAATGGCACCTACCGTCCCCCATATAACGGCTTTCTTTTTGAAGTTCTGGGTGCTAATTTACCGGCTGCCATACCGATAACTACAGCATTATCTCCGGCTAATAAAAATATCTATCAATATAATTTTTGCCAATCGTAACCCACGTGGCCGCTTCTAAAAAAATTCCATTATATGCACCTCAACTATAATTAATTCTATAACTATCCCTTAACTATACCATATTTTCATGTATTTTTCTCATCTAAAAACAAATGCTTTAATATCTTTCATAATCTACTGCAAAAAAATATCTCCTCCTGTAAAAAGAGAAGAGATATTATACATTCCAATTATTTTTTTAAGTTGTTTTGACTACTAAAGATGCACCTACTACAAGGATAACGGCAGCTATTTTTAATATACAGCGCATACGGTTCAACTGTATGAGCAATCAATGTATCTTCCACACTCATGCCAGCGCCGACCCATCCTAGGATACCACCACCCAACGTAGAGAATAATTGGGAAAACGCTCGATGACTTTCACAAATAATGTACTACCATACACGATGATAGGCACCGTAATAAGCATACCAATAGCAACCATTGTCATGTGGCCACCTGCAGCGCCTACTACACCGATTACATTATCGATACCCATGATACCGTCAGCAATGACAATCGTCATGATTGCAGCTCGCAAACTATCCTTGGCCTCGATATTATGCTCACTGTCATCATCAGCAACGAGCTTGTACCCAATCCATAATAAAAGGATACCACCCTACCAAACGAAGCGCTGGAATTGTATTTAAAGCCTCAACGAAGAGGAATGCCATAACGAGACGTAAAATGATAGCACCTGCTGTGCCCCAGAAAAATTGCTTTCTTTTGTAAATGAGCCGGTAAATTTCGTGCAGCCATGCCAATCACAATGGCATTATCGCCAGCCAACAGAATATCGATGACAATGATTTGTAACATTGCCAACAAACCTTGAACAGATACAATGTCCAATTCGTACCTCCTATAACGAAAATATTTAATATACTCATTATACTAAAGAGAATCTACCTTGTACAATACTGTAATGTATCCATCTATTCGTAATACGAATACTCATATATACAACTATATTCTATAGTTTTTAATACACCTAGCCATAATAGATAGACTATGTTAAAATATATCATCAATTTAGGAGGTCATTATGTATCAAACATATTCTATACTACAAAAATTATGGTTGTTCATTAAATTATTTACTCCTATGTGCATCACCCAATTTTCTCTTGTAGGGGGCACATTTATCGCCATCTTCTTAACAGGACAATATAGTACAATTGATTTAGCTGGGGTTGCTACAGGGTACAATCTATGGTTATTATTCTATATCTTTGCACAAGGGACACTAATGGGTATCACCCCGATCATTGCACAGCTATTAGGAGCCAAGAAAACAGATAGTATACCTACCATCGTCTACCAAGGGTTTTATATTGCAACAACCCTAGCACTTATTATATTATTAATCGGTGTTTTCGGATTAGTACCATTACTAAATTTCCTTAACTTAGAACCTGCTGCTACGGCTGTTTGTATCAATTATTTGAAAGCTTTCGCACTTGGCCTATTCCCTCTGTTATGGGTTAATACATTGCGTAACACCGTTGATTCCCACGGGTTAACTCACTATTCTATGGCCATTGTAGTAACGAGTTTTGTAGTGAATGTATTCTTAAACTACTCACTGATATTTGGGCACTTCGGATTGCCTGAAATTGGTGGTGTCGGTGCTGGTTATGGTATTGCCGGAGCATGTTGGACAAACTTTATTTTATTTAGTGCGATGGTGCTCTTCCATCCTAAATTAAAGGGATATCGTATCTATAAAGATTGGGTACGCCCCAAATGGCAATACATACGTGAGCAATTACAAATCGGCTTGCCAATCGGTTCTTCTATTTTTTTTGAAGCCAGCATTTTCAGTATTGCCGGCCTATTGATGGTGCACTTTGGATCCGCTGTCGTGGCAGCTCACCAATCGGTCATTGCCTTTACCAACGTGTTCTATTGCTTACCACTTAGCATTGCCATGGCTTCCACCATTGCTGTAGGCTATGAAGTTGGTGCAGAACGACATAAAGAAGCTATTCAATACTCCTACATTTCTCGCGTGTTAGCCATTGTCATTGCGATTTTGATTTGTGCTTTCACATTCACTCATATGGAAAGCATATCTGCATTATTTACAAATGATGAAGAGGTATATAATCTAATTTATAGATTCCTCGGGTATGGCGTTTTCTTCTCCGCCTTCGATGCCATTGGTACACCGTTACAAGGTATTCTACGGGGCTACAAGGATGTGAAAATTGTATTCTATATTTCTCTCATTTCCTATTGGGGCGTTTGCTTCCCTATTGCATACATTCTTGCCAACAATCCCAAATTACGGCCCATTTGGTGTATGGATAGGCCTATTAGCTAGCGTAATTGTAGCAGGCATACTATTCACCATTCGAACATGGTATATTCAACACAAACAAGTACATATAAAAGCATAACGCACAAAAGCAGCACTGCAAGTCATACTCAGCAGTGCTGCTTTTCTACTATAAGGTATTAACTATTTTTGTATTACATTGTATTGCCTTGTAATACATCTTGTTTTTCAACATTCGACATGCGGAAAAAATTGTATAATGTTTCCGCCGTCTTATAGTTCATAGAATCGACCTTAGCTAATTCATCTATACTGGCTTTTTTCATGGCCTCTAAGCTATTGAAATGAGCCCATAAAGCCTTACGTCGTTTAGGACCAATACCATCAATGTGATCGAGTACGGATTCTAAGTTACGTTTGCCCCGCAATTTACGATGATAGGTAATAGCAAATCGATGGGCTTCATCACGAATTTGTTGCAATAATTGCAACTCTGGTGAATGATGACTCAAAATGATGCTATCCGATTGCCCCTCTACAAAGACCTCTTCTATCCGTTTTGCCAAGGATATGACTGGCACATCTGTAACACCTACGGCGCGTATGAGCGGTATAGATGCATTGAGCTGCCCCTTACCACCATCGATAATAATGAGGTCTGGCATAGGCCAATCCGTTTCATTACCATAGCGGCGTTCCATGATTTCTGCCATCGATTTAAAGTCATCTGGCTTTCCCTGTGTAGTCTTTAATTTAAAGCGTCTATATTCCTTCTTAGCTGGCTTGCCGCCTTCAAATACAACCATGGAGGCTACGGTTTCAGAGCCTTGTGTATGGGAAATATCAAAACACTCCATACGCTCTGGCAATCTTGGCAAGTCGAGGACCTCCGCCAATTTCTTAACGGCACCGCCACTCTTATCGATTTGGTATTGCCATTGGCGGCGACGTTCTTCAAGGAATGTTTCAGCATTTTCATGAGCCATTTTAATCATGTCCATCTTATAGCCACGTTGAGGCACAAGGACATCGACCTGTTGGCCCTTCATGTCACTGAACCAATCCTTAAATAGATGTTGCTCAGAACTTTCCATAGGCAATAATAGCTCTTTAGGAATAAAGGTAGTATCCCCATAGTACTGCTTAATAAAATCAGTCATAATGGTTTCTTCCGAGTCACCTTCATTTTGCACGAAGTAATTTTCTCGGCCTAATAGACGGCCACCTCGAATAAAGAGTAGTTGTACACATGCCAATTGACCATCTACAGCTATCCCCAGTACATCTAGATCTCCACGTTGCGTTACCATCCGCTGTTTTTCTTGAATTTTCTCAATGCTCGTCAATTGGTCTCGATAACGTGCTGCATCTTCAAATCGAAGCTCTTCCGCAGCTTCTTCCATCTTTTCCTTAATTTCTTTAAGTAATGGGATTGGTTTTCCCTCAAAGAGTTCTATAATTTCATCGATATATTTACGATAATCCGGTACTGATATCTTATGAAAGCATGGCGCTTCACAATAGTGCATATGATATTGCAAACAAGGGCGTTCTACCTTCATCGATTTACAGGTACGCAATGGAAAATACTGACGAATCAACTTGAGGACTACATGAACGGCTGTTACATCGGTAAAGGGCCCAAAATATTTAGCCCCATCACGCTCAAGGCGACGTGTCATATATACGCGAGGATAGTCTTCTTGAACAGAGATTTTAACATAAGGATACGTCTTATCGTCCTTAAGGGAAATATTGTATTTCGGCTTATGTTCTTTGATAAGCGTATTTTCTAATATGAGGGCTTCCATTTCCGTCTTTGTTTGAATAATCTCTACATCGACGGCACGCTTCATCATCGCCGTTACCTTAGGCGCCCGATTCGCATCATTACGCACATAGGATCGCACGCGATTGCGTAAATTAATCGCTTTACCCACATAGATGATGCGGTTATATTGATCACGCCATAAATAAACCCCTGGTGTGGTCGGTAAATGGCTAACCTTTTCTAATAACTCTTCAGACGGCATATATCCTCCTTTCTTCGTCAATTCTCCATACCATTATAATTAATACTTCATTGTCGCAACCATACAAGGCAATGCGATACAAATTATTTCTTTTTCTTTGCAGTATTCATGAATTTATTAGTCTGTTCTAATACAGGACCTAAGAATTTTCCTGTATAGCTTTCTTTCACCTTTGCAATCTGTTCCGGTGTACCGGTAGCCACGATGGTACCACCGCGATTACCACCTTCAGGACCGAGATCTATAATATGATCCGCCACTTTGATAACATCAAGATTATGTTCAATAACGATAACTGTATCGCCACCATCTACCAGTTTCTGCAATACATCTAAAAGCTTTCTAATATCTTCTGCATGAAGGCCTGTTGTAGGTTCATCAAGGATATATAATGTTTTACCTGTACTGCGACGTGCTAATTCTGTAGCCAATTTAACCCGTTGTGCTTCACCACCAGATAATGTAGTTGCCGCTTGGCCTAAACGAATATAGCCAAGACCTACCTCTTGCAACGTTACCATTTTCTTGTAGATTTTAGGGATAGCACTAAAGAATTCTACCGCATCATCTACGGTCATATCTAACACATCGGCAATAGATTTGCCCTTGTATTTAACCTCCAGTGTTTCGCGATTATAGCGGGCCCCCTTGCAGACCTCACAAGGCACGTACACATCTGGTAAGAAATGCATTTCAATTTTGATGATACCATCACCACGACAAGCTTCGCAGCGGCCACCTTTTACATTGAAACTAAAACGCCCTTGTTTATACCCGCGCATCTTAGCCTCTGATGTTTGGCTATATAATTCACGAATTGCATCAAATACACCCGTATATGTGGCAGGGTTAGAGCGAGGTGTACGGCCAATAGGGCTTTGGTCAATGTTAATGATTTTATCAATATGCTCTAGGCCTCGAATCTCTTTGTGAGCCCCCACCTTGTGGTACGAACGATATAGCTGATTTGCCAGCCCTTTATATAAGATTTCATTTATCAAAGTAGACTTACCAGAACCGCTGACACCTGTAACTACTGTAAATAGTCCAATTGGGAATTTCACATTAATATTTTGTAGATTATTTTCTTTGGCACCTCGAATTTCGATGCAGTTTTTACCAGGTTTACGTCGTTCGTCAGGAAGAGCTATAAACTTGAGGCCGCTCAAATATTGACCGGTAATGGAGTCTTTCACCTGCATAACCTCATCTACAGTCCCTGCTGCAATGACTTGACCACCATGCTCGCCCGCACCTGGTCCAATGTCTACAAGGTAATCTGCAGCGCGCATCGTATCCTCATCATGTTCTACAACGAGCAGTGTATTACCAAGGTCACGCAACCCTTTTAAGGTATCGATAAGTCGATCATTATCTCGTTGGTGTAGACCGATGGATGGCTCGTCAAGAATATACAACACACCAACAAGACCAGAGCCTATTTGCGTTGCTAACCGAATACGCTGTGCTTCACCACCAGATAAGGTGCCTGCACTCCGATTCATAGTAAGGTAATCAAGGCCTACATTATTGAGGAAGCCTAGTCGAGCATTAATTTCTTTAGAATCTGTGCACCAATCACTTGTTCTCTGTCAGTTAATTGCAAATGACTAAAGAAATCTAGCGCCTCTTTAATCGTTAATTGGGTTACTTCATTAATGTTCTTATCCCCAACGGTAATCGCTAATACCTCGGGTTTTAAACGGGCGCCATGACAGGTCGTACATGGTTTAATGGACATGAATTTTTCAAATTCTTCGCGCATAGAATCGGTAGATGCTTCGCTATGACGGCGTTTCACCATCGGCAAAATACCTTCGTATTCGGTGAAAAATTCCTTTTCTTCACCGCGCATATTTTCATAGGTGAAAGCCACCTTGTCCGTAGTACCGTACATGACCTTTTTCTGTAATGCCTTAGGCAATTCATCATAGGTAGAGTCTAAGGAGTGTCCATTGGCTTTCAACAAGCCTTCTAGCTGACGCATAAACCATGCATTAGGATTAGAACTTAACGCCTGTACACAACCATCGGCAAAGCTAATAGAGCCATCTGGAATGACGCGCTCCTCATCAACCTCCATAGTAGAGCCAATTCCCAAACAAGCGGGACATGCCCCAAAGGGACTATTGAAAGAGAACATACGGGGCTCAATTTTAGGCAGTGAAATATGACAATCAGGGCATGCAAAGTTTTGACTATACATATGCTCTGGGCCATCGACCTCTTGAACAATAACGATACCTTCTGCCCATTTAGAAGCTGTTTCCATAGAGTCTGCTAACCGAGATTCAATGCCTTCTTTGACAACGAGACGGTCTACAACAATATCGATGGAATGCTTTTTATTTTTCTCTAATACAATATCCTCATCCATCGTACGTACCACACCATCAACGCGAGCACGGACAAAACCCTCTTTTCGAAGTTGTTCAAAGACAGATTTATGTTCCCCTTTTTTTCCTTGAATCATAGGTGCTAAGATTAAAATCTTAGTTCCTTCAGGAAAGCTCATTACATCATCTGTCATTTGTTGAATCGTTTGTTGTGTAATAGGTTTACCACACTCTGGACAATGAGCATGTCCAACACGGGCAAATAATAGACGTAAATAGTCGTAAATCTCCGTCACCGTACCAACTGTAGAACGAGGATTTCGACTTGTAGTCTTTTGGTCGATAGAAATGGCTGGAGATAAACCTTCAATATAATCTACATCAGGCTTATCCATTTGTCCCAAAAATTGACGAGCATAGGCCGACAAAGATTCTACATACCGTCGTTGGCCTTCTGCGTAAATCGTATCGAAAGCAAGAGACGATTTACCAGATCCACTTAAACCAGTTAAGACAATAAACTTATCTCGCGGTAGTGAAATATCTATATTTTTAAGGTTATGCTGACGTGCACCTTTTACAATCAATTGATCTTTCATATATGTACCTTTTTACTTTTCGGTGATTGTTTCTTAGAATTTTTTCGTGGTTTTTTTAACTTACTGTCACCGACACTATGCATATCGGACCATTGTTGACGAAGTTCGCCCAATTGGTCACGTAATTTGGCAGCCTTTTCAAATTCCAACTGTTTAGCAGCCGCCTTCATTTGACGGTCAAGCTCTTCAATCTTGTTATATAGTTCTTCCGCCGTAATCTCTGCTACCTTAGTAGCAGCTGCCTCTTGAGCATATGGTTCGTGGCCATGGTCCATACCAGCTGCAGAGGATTTCTTTTTTCCCTTCTTTGGTGAAAGCCCTTTACCATCGGTGACCATATCTTCTTCAATTTTAGTGAGCTCAATAAGCTCTTTCACATCTTTAGATACAGATTTTGGCGTAATATGATGTTCAATATTATATGCCTCTTGTACTGCACGACGACGATCTGTTTCGTCCATAGCGCGTTGCATAGAACCGGTTACACGGTCAGCATACATAATAACATGACCATTAACATTACGCGCTGCACGACCGATAGTTTGAATCATAGCTGTATCAGAGCGTAAGAAACCTTCCTTATCCGCATCTAAAATAGCTACCAAGGAAACCTCTGGCATATCAAGGCCTTCGCGGAGCAAGTTGATACCGACTAATACATCGAATACACCGGCCCGCAAATCACGAATGATTTCAGCCCGCTCGATGGTAACGATATCCGAGTGAAGGTAACGAACACGAACACCCATTTCCTTCAAGAATTCCGTTAAATCTTCAGCCATCTTCTTCGTCAATGTCGTAACGAGAACCCGTTCATTCTTAGCGGCGCGCTTATGAATCTCACCGAGTAAATCATCCATTTGCCCCTTAATAGGACGAATTTCAATGGATGGATCAAGTAGCCCTGTAGGGACGAATGATTTGCTCTGCTACATTCGTTTCTACTTCCATTTCATACGGTCCTGGCGTTGCTGATACATACACGATTTGATTGATTCGTTCTACAAACTCATCAAATTTCAATGGTCGATTGTCGAGAGCTGACGGCAAACGGAAACCATATTCGATAAGAGATTCTTTACGCGCTCTATCCCCATTGTACATAGCGCGAACCTGTGGAATCGTTACATGCGATTCGTCTACCATGATGAGGAAATCATCTGGGAAGTAGTCTATCAATGTATATGGTGCTTCCCCTGCTTTACGCTCCGACATATGGCGGGAATAGTTTTCGATGCCTGAGCAGTAGCCCATTTCTTGCATCATTTCTATATCATAACGGGTGCGCTGTTCAAGACGCTGCGCCTCGAGCAGACGATCTTCTGCTTTCAGTTTTGCCAACTGCTCATCAAGTTCTGCCTCAATGCGCTCTACCGCAATTTTCATTTTTTCTTTTGTTGTAACATAGTGAGATGCAGGATAGACCGCAACATGTTTGCGCTCTGCAATGACTTCTCCCGTTAATGCATCCACCTCAACAAGACGGTCGATTTCATCGCCGAATAGTTCCACCCGAATGGCTCTTTCACTATAGGCAGCAGGGAAAATTTCTATAGTGTCCCCTTGTACGCGGAATGTACCGCGAATAAAATTCATATCATTACGCGTATATTGGATATCTACGAGTTTAGACAGAATTTCATCACGAGATTTCGTCTGACCTAATCGCAAGGACAATACGAGATCAGAATAGTCCTCCGGATCACCTAAGCCATAAATACAGCTAACAGAAGCAACGATGATAACGTCTCGGCGCTCAAATAAACTCATGGTAGCACTATGACGCAATTTATCGATTTCATCATTAATAGATGCATCCTTCTCGATATACGTATCGCTAGAAGGGATATACGCTTCTGGTTGATAAAAATCGTAGTAAGATACAAAGTATTCTACCGCATTATTAGGGAAGAAACTTTTAAACTCACTGCAAAGTTGAGCAGCCAATGTTTTATTATGGGCGATAATCAAGGTCGGTTTCTGAACCGCCTCGATGACCTTTGCCATGGTAAAGGTTTTTCCTGTACCAGTCGCACCTAATAGAACTTGAGCCCATTCGCCACGCTCAATCCCGTCTGTAAGAGATTGAATGGCTGTAGGTTGGTCCCCAGTAGGCGTAAAGGGCGCCTCCACTTTAAATGGTTGGCCCCCCTTCATAGTTATAGCTATTATGTTTCATTACTGTTCATCCTGATGTTTACGGATAGCCTTGAGTTCTTCCTCTGACAAACGACGACCTGCATTTTCAGCTTGGTTCAATGTATCCTCACCTTCTAACACTTCGATGAGCATAGCAATGGAGAAGCGATCTAATGTAGGCGTGGTCTTTTGAATTTCATCGGCCATCATCCAATCTGATTCAGTATAGTTATTAATACGATCTGTAATTTCTTCCCAGTTTGAAAGTAGTAATCTCGTAATAGGACGATATAATTCAATACCGAAATACTCGATTAAGCTAACGATTTTTTCCATATTTTCTAGGCTTACATTACATTCATTTTTATTTTCAGATTCTACATATTCAAGTAAGAATTCCCGGTTATATTTATTTGTCACCTTGAATCATTCCTTTATTAAATAGTGCATTGGCAAATTCTTTTGGCATTAAATGGACGTAAATCATCCATGCCTTCACCAACGCCAATCCAACGTACAGGTACGCCTAGTTCTTCTTTAATAGAAATAACTACGCCACCTTTCGCAGTACCATCTAATTTAGTAACTACAATACCATTAACAGGTACGGCTTGACCAAATAATTTAGCTTGGCTTACCGCATTTTGACCTGTAGTGCCATCGAGAACGAGCAATGTTTTGATGCGGAGCACCCTCTACATGATTGTTCGCTACGCAGCCCATTTTTAAGTTCTTCCATAAGATTTACTTTTGTATGAAGACGACCAGCCGTATCGACAATTACCATGTCTGCATTACGTGCCTTTGCGGCTTCCATCGCATCATATACAACGGCGGCGAGGGTCTGCACCTTCCTTTATGTTTTTACGATAGGTACGCCTACGCGGTCAGCCCAGATGGATAATTGGTCCGTCAGCCACGCACGGAATGTATCTCCAGCAGCGATGATAACCTTTTTACCTTCCTTAGTATAGTAGTTTGCCAATTTAGCAATAGTTGTAGTCTTACCCACACCATTAACACCAACAACCAGGATAACCTCTGGGTGGTGAAGTGTGATTTCATCCTCTTGGTCAACTAACATTTCTGTGATGCGGTCTTCCATGAATGGCATTACATCACCAGTATTATTAATAACACCTTCTGTAACACCACGGCAGTTCCTTCATCAAATACTCTGTAGTCTTGGGACCTAAATCGCTAGTGAGCATGACCGCTTCTAAATCATCAAGAAAAATCATCATCGATTTCTGCACAAACCAATGATCACTGTTTTCTACATTTTTACAAAAGGACTTACGAGTTTTTCTAAGCCCTCTTTAATTTTATTAAAGAATCCAAATGCCATTATGCTAGATCCTCCTTCACATCTTCAAATGAGAACCGTTAACAATCGAGGATACACCGCGTTCCACCATGGTAACCCCTTGTAATACTTCAGCGACTTCCATCGTTTTCTTGATGTGATACGACGATAAACTGTGTTTCCTTATTTACCCGATTCAAATAAGAACTAAATCGCTCTACATTTGCTTCATCCAGCGGCATCAACTTCATCAAGCACACAGAATGGAGCCGGACGATAGTCGAGGAACGAGAACAATAAAGGCAATAACTGTGAGTGCTCGTTCTCCACCAGATAGTAACGTCAATTGCTGACGCTTTTTCCCTGGTGGTTGGATGAAATCAATACCACCAGTCAAGATATTTTCTGGGTCGGTAAGTACGATTTTGAGCCGTACCACCACCAAATCAATTGACTGAATACGTATGTTGGAACTGCTTGCCTACCACCTCTAATACATCATAGAGTTGCGTGCTCATGGCCTTATCCATTTCAGCGATAACTGCCTGTAATTGCTCTTTTGCCGTATCGAGATCTGATAATTGATTCGATAAGAAAATCATACCGAGTTTTCGTCTCTTCATACTCTTCTACAGCATTAGGATTTACAGATCCAAGTTCTGCAATTTCCGCCATTAAACGAGCTTGTTCCATTTTCCAATCATTCACAGAGCCAGCAATATTTATATGCTGGCATCTTCCAATAGAATAGCCTAATTCATTCAAATCTCTGGCACGATCACAATCCATGCGATAACGCGTTAGTTTACCTTCTGCTTCAGCTAGACGATTTTAGAACCACCTTATACCGCTGGTTGAGTCTGTCTTGTTCAGCTAAAATTGAGTCAATCTCCTCCCGTGCACCAGCAGTCGATTGATACGCTTCATCACGTAAAGCGCGAAAGTACTCAACCTCTCCACGAATCGCTTCGAGAGACTCATTAGCAACTCGAATTTGTTCAGGAATCACAACATTCAAACGCTCTTCACTGAAAGTGTAATAACTCCATGAGAGGTTCTAAGCGAGATGCTATGGTTTCCAAATTTACGCTTTCGTTGCTCTTGTTGTACCTTACGTTCTTCTATAGTGCTTTCTAAACGTTCACGAAAACAATCTAGGGCTGCAAAAAGCTTCATAGGCCTCTTGCTGTGCCTTTGTAGCGTACTTAATCGTTCCATAATTGCCGATTGATCACCTTGTTTGCTCAGGTGAATTATGTAACGCTGACAATTCCGATTCAGATTGTGAAAGCACATGTTTTGTTTGTCCCATGTCCACGTCAATTTGAATCGATACGTTTCCTGTTCATCATAAAGCACACGCTTTTACGTTCTAATTGATTTTCAATGTTCTGAATCTTCGTTTGACTGGCCGAGAAACAAAAAGATTGGTATGTTGATATTGTTCATCCAACACACTTCAGCTCACGTTGCGCTCGCTCAATATGATTTTCTTCATCCTTGATTTGTTGTTCCAGCTTTGGCTGTACGCTCTTCTACAGAAGCTAATTCGGCCTCTAAAAACGAGCTGCCTCTTCACGACGACTTAACAAGGAACTGCGTTTTTCTTCGTTGCACCACCAGTTAAAGGAACCACCTGGTTGGAATTGTTCCCCGTCAATGTAACGATGCGTAACTGCTGATTATATTTTCTTTTGTAACGCAATAGCCCGTTCATTGTTTCTACAACTAATGCTGCAGCCCAACAAGTATTGAAAGATATGATTATGAAGCATCGAATTCAATACAGTCGACAGCTGTCCCAATGACACCATCTTCCGACAATGCGGGAAAGTATCATAAGGTCGCCCTTTTACAGAATCCATCGGTAAAAAGGTAACGCGCCCCCTTATGTGATTTAAGGAATTGAACGCCTTCTGATGCGGCTTTTAGCTGTCGTTGTCACAACATGATTAACACTACCACCTAATGCGATTTTCGATAGCAACAGTAAATCGATTATCTACGGTAAATAAATCACCTACCGCCCTTTAATCGCTTCACGCCATGGGCCCTTACCGTTAAGGATATTTTTAGTTCCTTCTAAGTAACCTTCATGTTGTTCTGCCCATTGTGCTAATAATTCTAATCGCCCTGTGCCTTTTTGCACATCGCTACTCATGCGATTTAATGCCTTTTCGAGGCTTCTCGCAATCGTTCTGATGCAGACCGTTCTTCATCAACTAAGGACTTCCGTTTATTAGATAACTCATTAAATTGAGTTTCTAAGGATTCATGTTCAGAATTTCGCTGCCGATAAATTGGATTGAACCTCTTTGATTTCCACTTCTAATGTTTCTACTTGAACAGCGGACTCAGATTTTACAGATTCTAAATTTCGCAATGTAGCCTTCGCTTTGTTTCAATACTAGCAACTAAAGTCTAATTGACGCTGTTGAAGAGCTTGTCTGTCGCTTTCTAAGGACTTCCATGATGATTGTTCCACCTCTAATTGAACAATGACCTTATTATAATTTTTCCTCTAAAACTACGAATTGATGCGTTCAGATTCTAATTGAGCCGTTTCATCCTCAATAAGGCGATCTAAAATAAACAATTGCTGCTCTTCGCCTTTTTAGATACTTCTGCTTCGCTAATACGCAGAGAAGTATCTTCTACTTCATACGCTTAGTTGTACACTAACTGTTCTTCTAGTAGTGTTCAGTACCATTGATGCGTTCTTCTTCCGTTGTTTTTCGCTAAACTGTGCTTCCCAAGATTTTAATTGTTCTTGATCCTTTGCATTTTCAGCTTGTAATGTATGACGTCGTGCATCGAGGGTAGATAATTGCGTTTGTAATTCAATTTCCTCATCCTTCAATGCAATATTGTCATTTTTCTGCACGAGTTAATAATCGATCAGCCGTCTTATAATTGTGAAAGCCTATAACACCATCATATTCGCGTTTACTACGGCTTAATGCCATATATTTTTTCGTCGTTTCAGCTTTTTCTGCCAGAGGCCCTAATTGTTCCTCGATGGTCGCCATAATATCGCGAACGCGTTCCATATTCCGGTCAGTGCTCGCAATACGACGCAATGCATCCTCTTTATTAATTTTAAAACGAGAAATGCCTGCAACGTCTTCAAATATAAGGCGACGTTCTTCTGGTTTACTATTAAGAATAGCATCGATACGATTTTGCCCAATGATAGCCATCGAATCTTTGCCAAGGCCTGTATCAGCTAATAACAAGTGAATATCCTTTAGACGGCAGGTCCGTTTATTGATGAGGAACTCACTTTCACCTGTCCGATAGATACGACGTGTAATGGCTACCTCTTGCATGTCCACATCGAGTTGACCATCTGCATTATCAAATACAAGGGTAACCTCGGCGGCACTCATTGGTTTTCGTTTTTCTGTGCCAGAGAAAATGATATCCTCTGCACGTTGGCCCCGTAAATTACGCACATTGGATTCCCCTAGAACCCATTTCATAGCATCCGTAATATTACTTTTACCACTCCCGTTAGGACCAATAACGGCAGTCATCCCTGAGGAGAATTTTACAACTGTTTTATCAGCAAAGGATTTAAATCCTTTTAATTCTAGCCGCAGTAATTGCATGACTGCCTCCTTTCTTAGTATAACCCCATTAAATCATATCTTTAATTATACCACATATACCATGCCATCTATACTGCATTGTACTGTATCAATATCATTATTTTCTCGCCATGTGAAAGTTATATCTTCATGCTCGTTCGAAATATGTAACATTGCGTTTTTAATCCCCTTACCTTAGACGTAAGACATCGTGGATAGGATATCGTAATGGTACGAATTGGATTTCTAAAATATTCTGTATGCTCATCGATACAATATGCTATGCCTGCTTCCACTGCTCATTAGTCACTAGTTCTCCCATGGCGAGGCTCATAAGGACCTGCCAATAGACTAATACCTGTATCGAGTTCTTCAGTGCTTTTGCAATCCAGTCGAATAACAGTAATATGATGCGATTCAAACCAAGTCTTTAAAAACGACAATACTGTAATGCTAATTCCAATGATAATGGCTCATATATACCTGACTTTATTGTTCCGCCAATTCCGTATGATCTATGACGAGAACAGGATAAATACGTACAAAAATCAGGGCTGCAATGCAGTTATTTCAACAGCTGTTTGTATTATCGTTTCCCATGAATCGCCTAAAAAGCCCCGGCAACAGTTGTGAGTCCTACAGTAAATCAAACTTTCGTAATTGTTTAACAGCCAATTTTACATCATCAGAGGTATGACCGCGTTTAGCTAAAGATAGTACGGTATCATCCATAGATTGTACACCGAGTTCTATGGTCTTCATACCAAATGAGACGCAGTAATTCTAATTGTCCATCACTTACGGCATCAGGCCTTGTAGAACAACGAATACCATCTATAATACCCGCTTGTAGCGCTTCATTAGCAGGTGCTAATAATTGTTTTGTAATTCTTGATCAATAGCGGAAAAGGAGCCTCCATAAAAACAAACCTCCAATATTTATCCGCTCTAGACTCGCCTACATAATCTCTAATGGTCGATGTAATATGTGCTGGAGTCAAATACCTATGCCTGATATTTCTGTAATACGAGACTGATTACAAAATGTACACACATGAGGACACCCCACATGAGGGATAAAAATGGAACTGCCATATATTTCATGAATATACCTCCTCCCTATTCCTATTTACGATTCTCATACTACATTTCGATTTTAGTATTCTCATATTAATAGTTCCTATATAAAAAGCCTTTGCAGCGCTTATTATATAGCAACCATTAACCGTTCTAATGTCAATTGTGCTGCATGTTGTTCTGCTATTTTTACTTTTTACCAGTACCTCCTCATAGGTAATCGATGATGGATCCTCCATCATAAAAGTCTAGCATGATCGGGACAGACTCACTGATAAGACTATACACTATATGTTTATCACCATCACGTTGTGCATTCTTGTAACAATGTCTTATAATCTTTCACCACGCTTACCTTCTAATGCTTGTTTAAGATTAGGAGCTAATGATGAGAACAAAGTCCATTACTGTTTTATAGTCAGTCGTTATATATAACGCCAATCAATGATTCGAGATGTATCTAGCTAATATGGATCTATCACTACCACCAGAGGACTTTTCCCCATGGCCCAGGCAATAAATAATCACTGCATGCAATGTACGAATAACTTAGCAAATGAGTCTTCTGTATAATCTTAGTCAAATTACCTTCAGACATATCAGGATATGTTGTAAATAAATCATTCATGATAATTAAATCAATATCAGCCAAGAAAGCTCTAAGCGTTGATTATGATGAATATCTAGATTTATGTTCGTCACATAAGATGTATGAGTAAAAGCACAATCTAAAAATCGAGATAATCATTATTCATGGTGTACATGTAAACGACTAACAAGCTCATGAAGAGAATCTTCACGAGCTTGTGTCGTCTGTATTCTTATGACGCATGACGCCCATTGGTCTTCATAACGGCGAACACAAAAGTCTGCCGTTATGACCACCAAAAGCCAAAGGAGGTTGGAAAGAACTGCTGTAACATGTAAATCTCGAGCACCTTCACATACAGTCAAGTCTAAACCTTCATCTGGATTATCACAGTTAATTGATTGGATGAACCTTTACCTGTTTCGTTGATTGCCATTACAATAGTTTCAATCGCGCAGTGCACCCAACAAGCGACCGGTCATAGATTTTGTGAGTTAATAGCGATATCTTTTGCATGATCACCCGAACAATTCTTTTTAATAGCCAATGTTTCTTTTATCATTCAAGCCTGTAGATGTACCGTGAGCATTGATGTAGTTAATTTCTTTAGGTCATTATCTGCATCTTTGTGCTAATTCCATACAGTTTTACGAGCTTGTACACCACCAGGAGCTGGGCGTAATAGATTAAGCATCGCCATTGGTGCCCATAGCCTACTACTTCACCCTGCGTGGTGAGCTGGCTGGCGTGTTCCTGATTCATTTGCCTTCTTGATGGTCTTATCAGTGTCATGTCTGTTGGTATATTAAAATCTGTGGATGATGTATTAATAGACTGGGTAGGGATCGGCGGCGTTATCGTATCCGCGAAGGTGGTGCGCCAGCTCATGGTGCTCGCGATAGTGAGCCGGCGCCAGCGATCAGCCATCCGGTGATGTGCAGCTACGTGGTATCGGTCAGTCAAAATGGGTCATTATTCTCAAAATCAACACATCATCCTGCGGTATCAAACGGTCAATCAAACCGGCGCGTGTGGTGTTCGTCATCGAATGGTGGTGCTGAGCCTGGTTTCCTTTGAACAACCTCAGGCTTCTGGGCTGCAGGCCGATGCCAGTTGTGGCTGAGATCTGGTCTCCTGACAGGAGGCTAAGACTACGCTACAATGTGACCTGCGCGCGCGCGCGCGCGCGCGCGCGCGCGCCTGTGTGTGTGAGCCGGGCGCTACGTCTGGCGACGCGGGCCATGGATGTCGGCGAAGGCAGGCGGGCATCCCCGTGCTGATGGTGAGGCGCCTGTGAGCCACTAGGAGATGAGGCTGAATGGCGCAGTGCCTTGGCCAGGTCAAACATCTGACCCCAACTGCTGGAGAACATGTGCTACAGAGAACAGGGTTTGCTTGTGCAACCAGCCTTGATCTTGAAATCGCCTCACGTAGCCAACGGCAGGCTATCTAAAGGGCGGAGACTGCGCTGACCGCCTGGGTCTTGCCATTGGGGATGGAACAGCTCGGTCGTCTGGTGCCTCCGTGCGTGGACCTGGAAGTCTGGCCAGGTGTTGTTCATTGAGACGGATCAATCGTGATCTTCAGAAAGCAGACAAAACATAGCTTTCGGCGTCAATGAACGGTGCTAGTATTGAAACCGGCAACATTGCGAAATTTCGGAATCCTCGTCGGTCGCTGTTGATAAGTAGTAAGAAGCGAAATCAAGGGGTTCGTCATTATCGGTGGCAAAAATGAACATGGTCTTGACCATTTGTCAGTTATCTAAACGGGGTCTGGTGGTAGAACGATGCATCGAACAGAACGCGAAAACGGTAATGAATCGCGTGAACGCGAGGCTCTTGGCGCGCGACCGATGGTAACTGACTGGCTGAACAACATGAAGGGTGCCCGAAGAACAAAAATATCGCCAGCCGCGCGGGCCGTGACCGTGAAACCGAGGAGCGGTGATCGTTTCTTGCAGCGATCAATCAGATTTTTGCTCATGCCTCGGCAATCATTAAGTCGACGGTCGTGGCGTGACTCGCGACATTGAAAACCATCGAAAATTCGTCGCCAAATCAGCCGGGGCAATACCGCCACCGACCGTTCTCGAAGGCGTTGCTCCTCGATCCTCACGTCGCTCGGAGGTCGTGTCGTGGACGCTCAAACAATTCATAATCTCTTGACCTGTGATCATGAAGTGATAGAATAATCATCCACGAAATCTAATCGTGTCAATTACCGTGGGGAGGGCAGGCAGGAATCAGGTGCCAGCTTCAGTGGTGCAGAAGCAGAAAGTGCGTGATTCCATCTCAGCCGAAGTCTAATCGGTAGAGGCAGGCTCGTTTACAGAACCGAATGTTCGCTTTACTCAGCGAGAGGGCTGGCGCAATAAACTGGACGACCAGGCTCGGGATGAAGAATCAATAGTGAAACAGGCTCAGCACCTCGACGAAATGCCGGACCAGACGTATCAACATGCCGTCTTTTGTTTTTTCGACGGGTCCGTGATTCCGAACATTAATCATTAGAACTCGCCAGCGTAGTAGCTCATCGGTGAGAACAGGGAACCTCATCATCGGTGGTGGACGCCGGTTCGAACTGGGCATCATGTTTTCCGCCGTCTGATCAGGGTATCAAACCATCGGTGCCTGGTCGCTCGAACAGATCGATCTCGGACAATTCAGTACGCTACAAAGGCGCCGAGGCTGAGCTCTGGTGCTGTTTTGTGGGCACTATGAAAGAACGTAAAGACCGACAGGCAACGGCTGGTGAGCCGCGGCGGCATCAAACAGTCCTGGGCGATTCATTACCGCTCGGTGAAACGTTGATCATTGTCGTTCTCAGGGTGATCAGAAATTTTCAATATGTTCTGTGAAAACGTTCATCGGAAGTTGAAAGGCCTGCGCCTGCAATCGATGACATCGTCGACTGCTGGCCTGCCGAGAGAGGAACCGATCGCATTTCTTCAGATGAACCGACAAACAAGCATTCTCAGGTACCAGGTTAATCTGTCGGTAAATAATCGCGCCGTTATGCCTGGGATGAATCATGCTGAAGACACTGGGGCAGTGCATTCTGTCGGAGATACCGCTCAACCGCCCGGCGCTCAAATCGTTGAAAATGAGGCGAGCTCTGTTGTAAGCGGAAATTCCTGGCTGGATATAAAATCTCAGCTGCCGGAAACGGACAAAAGCTCGACGTTAAATCCGTTATCGGGATCCTCGATCCGGCAGCTGTTCGAGCGGTATCGCGAAGAGTCGAGATAAAGACCATATTTTTCTTCACAAATCAATTTTTGAGAGGGCCGACGGTGGCGGTTCAACATCAATCCGATGCTTTACGGTGTTCATCAATCCTCGCAACCCATCTCGACTAAATCAATTCCGTCGCTGCCGGGAAACGTCAAACGTCGAGCGGCTGCGCGGGTACTTCTCGGTGAACGAAACTCGCGGTCTTACTTCGGCCATCGTTTCTCGACATCCGGCTTCATCTCAGCGATGGGGATGGTCATTCCTTTGGACAAACTGATCGACATTCTGGTTGTTCTGATCGGTATGCGTTTCATCTTGCTGTCATCATAGATCGACTAATCTGCAGGGAGTTGCCATGATGAACACTGTTCTCATCTCGATTGTCGCTGGTTTCAAGCGGGAATGGAGGAGGACTCTAACATAATAAACCGATTGTTCTTTGAAATAAAGGCCGAGGAGCTTCAAAGCTCGTGGTCTGTGAAATGTGGAAATGGTCATTGCGGTTAACCGAAATAGGTGGTCCTGTGGTGGGCTGACGATCGGCCAACTTCACTAACCGTTGACGTTGTCGAAGACTGATGTTTGATAGAGAATCGCATGGTGCCTGAAGTGTTCAGCCGGCAATACGGTGATCTCATGCGGGTATAAATAATGGAGACCCTATCAAAATGGTGGTTGACGGAAGGATAAAGAATCCGCTACCGAGATATCTCGTTCGTCGACCAAATCATGAATAAAGACTAAACTATTGACCGGTCAGCGCAGCCAGTGGGCGTTCTGGCCTCTTCACAATTCAAGATTTCGACAGACTCTCAGTTGTTCTTCCCATGGTGTGATGGAGTGAGATGGGCTGGCTGGGGTGATGGCAGGCTTCTGAAGGTGGGTCACGCGTGCGCAGGCTCATTCTGTGGCTGATGACCGCGACGGCAGCGTCGTTCAGGCAAATCGTCTAATAAATGATCTGGTTCGGGACTGATCTGGCGGGCGTGGGCCAGTGAGACTTCAGAGACATCTCACAAGTGTGTGTGAAATTCTGTTGGTTTCTTGGTGCAGATATCAAAGTTCTGACAGTCGCGAACAGGTAGAATCTTCTCGGGGCGATCAAAACTATCGTGTATCTGGAATCCGGATGGGGCCTGAACAGACAATCAGTGGCGGTGGGCCGAGCCGACCATGCTCAAACAAACCTGCGCGGGCATGTTGAGGCTCGATTCGTGGATTCTCGTGAGGCGCCAGAACTGAATAGCGTCTCAAGCGGGCGTTTTGGTTCGCGATAAAGAGGTGTTGCGCTCATCAGGTGATCGATGTCATCAGGTGGGGAATCATTTCGCCTGCCAGAACTCGCAGCGGTCGGTGCCACGATCAGAACTCGGTTGATCTCAGGACGATCGCCAGATCGTGGATATGACCATCCAGATCTGATGATCGCGCAGTTATCTAGTTCACGAGGTATTGACGTGGACGGTCTTCCGGCTAATTTGGGCCAAAACATTGTTTTCCATATCGGTGGTGGCTCCTGACGGGTCCGGGTAAACGCGAAATAAACGTCCTCATTAAAATCGGCGTATCATCCTCATGGTGAACTTCCGGGCATATCGGAAGGTCATTAAACTTTGAACGTTAGGGGCTGATAAAGTCGTGGCGTCTAAAGGTCATCATGGTCATTTATCCGATCAGATCCCATCCGGCAACTGATCTGACCGTGGTGGTCTGGGTGATGATATGGTCGGTACATCGTCGGCTACTTGACCACTGGAACAGACCGCAATCTTGAAGAGATATGCAGGAAAATTCTGAATTATAATCAAACTCGGACGATCATATAGAATATTTCTGAAAAGGTATTTATATTGTTTTACCATGTTTACCTGACAATGTTAATCGTGGTAGCCGGAGGTCAGACAGAAGAATAATCTGAAAAGATTCGCCGGGTTCGCGTTGCAGGCATGAGGTCCTGTGGTGACGATCATCTTAAACCATCATCCTGTGGTGAGCGGTGTTACGTTCGCCATGCGATCTCGGCCGCGTGGTGGAATAAAGCGCCCAGATGGCGGCGATGAATCGACGTATCAAATCATGGGGCTAATTTAGGCGGGCGGTGAGCCTCATGTTGAGGCGCATGAGAGACGCCAGGCCGATCTCAATCATTTTCCGCGAGATGAATCTTTCCTCGTTAAATCTCCCGTTTAGACTATCCTGTATCACCCTCTGGGCACGTCGCGCAGAGCGGATCGAACTAATCTTCGGGCGCTACTAACGACCGTTATCGGTCCTCAATTGGGTAGTAAATACTCTTCGCGCCATCGGTGATCGAACGCCGTTTCTGTCCTCGCCGTCATTATCGACATCTTCGCCAGATATCGTCCGGATCACTGGGCTCCTGGATGATCGCAGACTCTTTGAGAGAACCGATCTGACGCTGGTGAAGGGATGATGGGCAGGCAGAATGGCGGACCATAAGACCGATGATGACGTGGTGAAAAACAGCGGGATGACGCCTGTGATCGATCAGGTCGCCTGCAAGGATCGCCCGATCGTGTGTCGCCGCGTGGGGGTGACGTCTGTGGGCAGGAAAAGTGCTGATGAAAATAGGGGCGACAGGAAAACAGCCATGACTGATTTTCGGCGATTTTACGCCGGTTCGCACAGGCTACGAGAACAGCGCCGCGAAGGTTGACGCGCCGGGTTGGTTAATCTGATCGCCAGAGGGCGGGTCGATCTGCCGTATGACCTGAATGGACGCGGTAAAGCCGGCTCGTAATCGCGAGGCATCGCGCCGTGGCAGCCTGTGAAATTGTGGAAGCCGAGTGGTGATGCCGAAGTGGCGGTCTCGACGCGAGACGCGAACGTATCGATCATTTCCGCGCAGGCTCTGAAACGTAAGCCTCCGTAGTTGTGGTGGCGGTGAAGGCTAAACTGAACTTCTTCGGTTAAGACTACACGGGAACGAAGCCGATTCGATGGCGAAGGCCTGGTAATGACGGATTATTGTGCCGGAACCTGTTATCATCAATCGTTAAACAGTGACTCAATCCG
>BNJV01003029.1_pt1 | contig 48556 bp, 67 predicted proteins | sample 8540591 | NCBI WGS metagenome assembly BNJV01 (sample SAMD00202457, study PRJDB9452) | human saliva metagenome | host: Homo sapiens | reverse complement strand
GGGTCCCCAATATATATAATAATAAAATAATGATATAATGATTAATAATACACATTAATATATATATCATTAAACAATAAACCAAATACATCATACCATATATAATCAACCTCATATTTAATCTGATATTTTACACCATGGAAAGTCTTCACATCATATATTTAATTATTAAACCAAAATTGATAACGGCACCATAAATATCGCCCAACAGGCCGTACTTTCCAATACCAAACCACCAAACAATGATAATGACCTATTGAGAGACCGATTATCCGATTATAATATCAAGATTCATTATCCAACCGGAATACTAACAACCACCGAAAGATCGCCAGATCAAACTGCTTTGATCAATGAACCATCGATCACACCGTCTACGCCAGATTAAGAAACCACACAGGACAAAGCAAATCACCATCCCATTTAAAACCTGCAGAGCCATGATTGATCTTATGATTTATATATATATATAACACCAACTGAATCAACCAAATAGAATTATATGAAATAATATATAATAAAACCAGAATATAGAATACTAAAGGATAAGATTATATGACTTACCACCAGATTTGAAAAGATGTGTTATGTATCTTACAAGGGATGTCAAGTACAGGGAACGTACTGCATTTCCCAGAGATGATAGGAAATATACGAATTATAAAGGGAGGTAGACTTTAGCTACAAGGAAATTTATACATACAGGTGATATCTCATTGCGTATGAAGCCTGATTCAAATAGACCCTCGTAAGGAAAGAGCCGATGCCGTAAAATCTTCACTTCAGAAAATCATTGAGGTTGCTAAGAGAAAGGTTAGATCTTCTTCTTGCAGCAGAACCTTTTCCACTACAGCCATTTAGTCGTGGACTTAAAGGAGAGTAAACTTTCTCTTTCTCAACTATTCCTGATACAAAAGTAGTTGTTATGGCCGGAAACATATGACATGTTAAGAGAGAATAATAATGTACTTACATTCCCTTTGGGCATGTGGTGTCTATCGGTCCACTCCACTATCGGCAGTGTATGTTCCGGATATTAATACAGAAAATCTACGGTTTTCATATCATAATAGCATGAGAGGTAAAGGACAACATAGTTTCAGGACTTTCTGTTGCGAAAATGACAGAGTAAAAATTTATTTCTACCCAGATCGGCGGTGACAAGTACACATTTGCACATTTCCACAAAATGAATTAAACAAGATTTCTTCATCATATATTTGCTCCTTGGACATATGCATAGCAGGTGACTGATAGACATATATGGCATGCTGTGACCACTGATTTTGGATATGACAGAGACAGGTGACCATAGAATTTTATTACGTGAAATGAATACGAAACTCGTGTTATGAAGATTTTGGAATTTGCTAAAATTTCAAATACTACATATATTCACTAACTACATAAATGTAACCCCTGAAACCACAAACTCAGAATTACATACGTCTCTCACTGCAGAGACTAATAATAAAAAGGACAAAAGTATATATCGATTTAGAATTAAAGGTCTTAGGGACCCTGATATTGAATTTGATTTGGACTCCTCTCAACCACTCTTAGGATTGGCAGAAATTATAGATGATTCTGAACCAAAATATGATTTTAGCAAACTTTTGTGAGCATCATCCGATATGATTGGTTTTCATTCGTGAGCTTTGACAGACCTAATATGAGTAAGCTCGATAAAAAGCCCTCTATTATGTATCAATGCATCACAGAACTACTGATGAAAAGGGAAAACTCGAACTGCTTAGCTTGCTTGCATATAGATTGGCTTTGGCAACTGATAAAGATCTACAATTTGCCGATAGCTTATGAGATATTATATACGGTTATAATGAAGCTGTGAAAAATCTACAATATTTATGCTATTAAAGCAATGTTTTATGAGCTTTGAAAAGAGCAAAGGGCAGAGCTAGCAAAGAAGTGATACCTGGGACCGCCAAGTTCAAACCTTTGCAACAGTGATATGCATGTGAAAATCTAAGATCATGTCATAACACACACTATCGCATAGAAAGAGATTTTACAAAAAGCCGGCAACAACTTTGCCATCGTAAATGACAGATGGCGGTAATGTGGAAAACCCAAGTAGATTCTGAAGGAAGCTCTATGTGGTCTCTTCCTGAGCAACCTAGCCCAATACCGTAAGTATATCTCAGCTAAAGTCTGCCACTGATGCAAAAATGGTAGTAAATTAAGAACTATATTGCCAATATGAATACAGCGGTAATATGTCACAAATATCAACAAAGGCTTCAGACCTTTTTAAAGGACAAAAGGAAAAGCATTTGAGTCAACTCTCGATCCTGGATGCTCCAAAAGCCTTCAATCAAAATTTGGACGAAATAAAAGTACTGAGAAGAAAATCTCATCGCCTGAATTTTCAAGTCATTTAAAAATTTCAAAGAGGCTGATAAAATTGACTGAAAAAGAATCATTGATTTAAATTCTCAAAAGAGACTTTGAGGAAAGTATTGCTTTCCAAAACGTCAGCATCTCGAGATCTTGACGAACTAATGACAAAGAGATAGTAGATTTGGCAAAATGAGACTTTAACAAGCTGTAATGCTTATCTCAGCTTATGAATCGGAGAAAAATCTATCATCAAAAGTTTAGATTCTATAATCTTTTGGTATTGTCAATTATAAGCGTAATTTTATCTTTATATATTTTTAAAACCGGAAAGAACAATGTTTTTACAGCAACAACCGGTATAAGTTATCAGTTTGCAATGATTCTTTTTGTGTTATATGTCTTGCATCACTTGTTTTTGCAAGTTATATCCTATACTATGCACAATAAGGACAACAGACATTTAACTGAACTTAAGGTGAATTTGATTGCACTCATGGCAAGAGTTGGTTCCTTTGATTCTATTACTGAGGAGAATATTCACCGTGCCAATAAAACTATTGAGCTCTAAGATAGTATTTTTGATGAAATGTCTTCAGATATTGCGAAAATTGAGGCTTTAAATGTGAGTATAGATAATCTGCGTGCTAAAAAGGCAGCCTATGCTAATGGTATTGATGCTAAAAAGCAAAACGAATGGGAACTTGAAAAAGCTTTATGGAAAAAGCTGGCACAGTTAAAAAGAAGAGAATGATTCATTGAAAAATATCATTAGTGAGAATGATAAGATTCGTTTTGAAATAGATGCTATAGAGCTTTTGCTATGGATACTTTGAAAAATCTTTCAGGAAAACCATCAAAAAACTCTTTTGGACTGTATCTAATAAGGATGCATCTGAGCTTATTGAGGGTATTACAGGTGGGCGTGTATGATTCAATATCCATTGATGAGAATTTTTAATGTATTTCTAATACTCCTAATCGTCTGGTTCCTATAGAGCAGGCCAGCTCAGGAACTATGGATCAAGTATATCTTGCTCTTAGAATTGCAGCCGGAAGACTTATGCAGGGTCGCTCTATGAGTTGCCTTTTATATTTGATGATAGCTTTGTAAATTATGATTCAATTCGTCTAAGAGCTGCCTTGCTTTTGGATCGCAAACAATGTTCGGAACAAATCATTGTTTTTAGCTGCACATATGAGAGAAGCTCAGTTGATGACAGCAACTATGCAGGAGTTTAATCTAATAGAATTGTAGGGAGTTTATGCGTTTTATCAGACAATTTCTAATTATATTATTAGTAAGTGGGAAGTGTTAAAGTGTTTACCACTTCCTATTCCTCTAAAGCATCTATGGTCTTGTCATTATGCTTGCATTACTTAGTCAAAAGGTAGTCAAACTTGAACATGCAGAGGGTGCCTCTATATTCTTGATAGATATCATCCTCTATGTTTGTGTCCAGCTTCAGCCGGGCTTATTGATATCTGGCCAAATATAAAACCTGTACTTTTACCCATAGTCATCATTACATTAGTATCTACTATATTGGTAATGGTTGTCTCAGGAAAAGGTAACTAATGTTTATTATCAAACTTAGTGAAGATAAAAAGAAAGTGAGAGTGATAGATGAATGATTTTTAAGTAATTCTGTGGTGTTCTACTATGCCTATTATCTTACCAGTTTGGAGTATTTTTAAGACAAAAACAAAAATAGCACCTTTAATCCACTGCTTATTTCTATTATTATAGTTATTTTTAGTACTTGTTACGCTAAATATCAAGTTTGAAGATTTTTATAATGGTTCAAAATATATCAGCTATTTGCTTACACCTGCAACTGTGGCTTTTAGCAATTCTGCTCTATTCAAAGCTTACTTTGCTTAAGGCAAACTTCAAAAGCTATAATATCGGGGCTGATTGCCGGAGTTTTTGACATCACTCATATCAGTGCTTACTATGTCAATACTTCTTGGTCTTAGTCATGAGCATTATGTCACTATGTTGCAAAATCATTACTACAGCTATAGGCATTGGAGTTTCACAAGAGCTTGGCGGTATACCCACCATTACAACTGCCGTTATTATTGTAACAGGAGTTTTTGGAAATGTTATAGCTGATATTGTTTATAAAAATATTCAATATTACAAATCCTATTGCAAAGGTGTGGGACTTGTTCCTCAGCCCATCTTATAGGTACGGCAAAAAGCCCTTGAAATGGGAGAAACCGAAGGTGCTATGAGTTCCCCTATCCATAGCTGTAGCTGGTATTATCACAGTTATGTTTGCTTCATTCTTTGCAAACCCTTATATAAGATATTAAAATGAGGGACGACTTGTATTAAGTCTTCACCCTCATTTTTAAAACTATTTATCAATAATTTTATTGTGTAGATAATATTTCATTTATCTGTGATACCAATATGTCACAATCAATGCCATGTAACATACTAAGCTTTCTTCCAATGTCTCCATCTGTGATGAAGGACATCCAGGCAATGCATACCTGATCTCATAAGTATTATGCTATTAAATCACTTGTCATTAAAAGTTCACCTATAGTCATATTCTTGTTTATTTTCATAAAAACTCCTTTACTTAAGCTTATTTGAAAAGCTTAATATTCCTTTTTATTTCATCAACTGTCAGACTGATAAAAGCCAAAAGCAAAACAGTGGATTTTCTTTTATTTTTACCGCTATAGAATATTGATATCGGATACAGCCTGATCCCTGACATCTCTCCATGGTTTATTATCTCGTCCTCAGTTAAATCCTCCAAAGTCAATAAAATATGAAGTCCTGAATTATTCTCAAAAACTTTAGCCTTTGAAATCTTTCTCCTTAATTTCTGCTATAAGAGCCGTCCCTCTTTATACGGTAATTTGTTCTCATCTGTTTAAATGTCTTTCAAAATATCCCTCTCTTATAAAAGATTTCCAAGATATCCTGGTCAGACCTTGGAACTGTACAAGAAAGAAAATTAAGTTTTTTCTCATACTCTTCCATCAGTTTTTCAGGAAGTACCATATATCCCACTCTTATTGCAGGTGCAATAGATTTTGAAAATGTTCCTAAATATATTATTTTCTCGGGGTCCAATCCCTGCATTGCGGGGATTGGTTTCAACAAATCTAAACTCTGAATCATAGTCATCCTCTATAATATATCTATCCTGCCTCTGTAACACCCAGGATATAGCTCTCGTCTTCTATTTATCGGCATTATCACCCCGGTAGGATATTGATTTGCCGGCATCAAATAGCATATATCTGCATTTGTACTGTCAAGTATGTTTTATATCCATACCTTCATCATCCATGTCAATACTCCATATATTCCAAAACATTGATTTAAAATCGCTTTAGCTTTTATATATCCGATTTTCAAAGTGCTATATGTCTATGCCCTAATAAAAAGTCCCAAGAGCATTATCAAGTATTCACTTCGCTCCGACTATATTGTTCGGTGAACAAATGACTCTCCTTGCTGTACGAAGATAGTCTGATATTTAGATTCTAAGTCCATACTCACCCTGTTTATCTCCTGCAATAAAAACATCCTCTTTTTCACTTGAGAATACTTTTCTTTGCAATACTTCTCCAAGATGCGTATGGAAAGCTTTTGAATCTATCTTGTCGGAGAAAATCATATCAAACTCTCATATACATTTTCTCTTTCTTTAGCTCTTTTATATTCTTTTCTTTCAATATTTAGCACATCTAACCGGTTTACTAATATATCCACTGCCTGCTCTTGACTTTCATATCCTTCTGCCAAAAAGCTGTTCATAGGCATTTACCACAGTTGTTCTGGATACTTAAGGCTCTGTGCCAAACTTCTTGTAGAAGGCAGCTTAGTATCGGCAAGATATGTGCATTTTTGATCTCATTTTTATAAATTCATAGATTTTGCTCATATATCGGACAATCACTATTTAAATCTATAGAAGCTCCATCAGTCATTTTTGGTAATTTAAAAGAACTCTTTAATGAGACTATTCTGTTAAATACCAAAGCATCGAGCTTAGAATCCTAGCATCTACACAGAAGAAACCATTTCTTACAAACTGGAAGCTATCATAAGCCTTTGCATCTTTAAGATATGACTCCACATAGCAATCCTTTAATATTGTCAATGAATTAGGATTGAGGTTCAAATTTCCGTTCTCATCAAGCTTACCCTTTTTCCTCATCAACTATATTCTCACTAAAAGTCTCATTTCAGCTTTAATTGCTGTATTTGCATTTACCCAATGAATAGTTCCCTCACTTTTCTCTCATTAAAACCTGATCCTGACTTTGTCACCGGATCATATGTAGCATGTACTGCAATAATTTCACCCATTCTCATCCTTTTCTACAGATGTACTAGGGTTACAAAAATATGCACCTCATGAGTCTTACTTCATTTCCCGGAATAGTCTGAAGTATTTCTTTGGAGCACTTCCATAAAGTCCTCCTCTCAATGTAAAGTTCTCTACCGAATTCTATCTCTCTTTCTCCAAGCTCCGGATTTTCAAGATTGTTCGGCATTGTACATAATTCAGACTGATCCATCGGATAATTATCTATTATAAGTTTGATTGGGTCAAGTATTGCCATTATTCTGGCTTTCTTAAGCTTTTAGATCCTCTCTTATGCAATACTCAAGCATTGCAGACTCTATAGATGAATCAGCCTAGAGACTCCTGCCAACTTTACAAAGTTTCTTATAGCATCAGGAGTATAACCTCTTCTTCTAAGTGCAGCTATTGAAACAAGTCTTGGATCATCCCAGCCGTCAACTATTCCGTCTTCTACAAGTTTTTAATATATCTCTTACCTGTTACCACATTTGTAAGGTAAAGCTTTTGCAAACTCTATCTGTCTTGGTGGATTCTTATACTCACACTCTTTTACCACCCAATCATATAGTGGTCTGTGATCCTCAAACTCCAATGTACAAAGACTATGATGTGTAATATTTTCTATAGCATCCTCTATCGGATGTGCAAATCTACATAGGATAGATACACCACTTATCACCGGTATTGTGATGAGTCATTCTTGCAACTCTGTAGATTACCGGATCTCTCATATTAATATTAGGTGATGCCATATCGATCTTTGCACGAAGCTACACGACTTCCATCTTCACAAAGTCCGTTCTTCATATCCTCAAACAACTTTAAGTTCTCTTCAACACTTCTATTTCTATATGGGCTTTCCTTCCCCGAGTTTTAAAATCTCTCATACTCTCTAATCTCATCAGCACTAAGATCACAGACAAATGCCTTTCCTTTCTTTATAAGAAGAACTGCTTTCTCATACATCTCCTCAAAATAGTTTGAAAGCAAAGAACAGTCTGTCCTCAAACTCTCCTCCAAAGCCACTTTTACATCTTCAAGCATTGAATGTACAAATTCTTTTCTTTTTCTTTTTGTAGGATTTGTATCATCAAATCTTAAGTTGAACTTTCCGCCGTATTCTTTTTGCTATATCATTGTTTAAAAATAATGGACTGTAGTATAGCCTATATGCAGATAGCCGTTTGGCTCCGGTGGAAATCTGGTCTGCACATGGTCAAACCTTCCGGACTCCAAGTCCTTATCTATCTCTATCTCAATAAAATTCTTTTGAAACTGTCTCTTAGTATTGCCATTTTTAATTTCTTCTGACATAAGTTTCTCCCATCTGTTTTTGCTTATTAAAATAGTATTATATCATTGAATTAATTTAATATCCATATATCTACAGATGTTTAATACAAAAACTGTAATTAATAAAAATTATAGCCAACTAAATGCAATATACTTAGGCTACATTATATCTGTAAAAGGCTATGTATATATTTCAAATTAAAAATATAGCGAGTGTCAAAAATTTTTGTCACTCGCTATAAATATCTATATTTTAAATTTATTCAGTAAATAATGGTGTAGAAAATATCTGTCCCCACTATCCGGCAGAAGTGCAACTATTGTCTTACCCTCATTCTCAGGCTTCTTAGCCTCATTAATGGCAACAAACTAATGCAGCTCCTGAAGATATACCAACCAGAATACCTTCTCTTGATGCTATGAGTCTACCATACTCAAATGCCTCATCATTCTCAACTTTTACTATCTCATCATATATCTTTGTATTTAATGTCTCAGGAATAAATCCTGCACCTATACCCTGAATCTTATGTGGACCGCTCTTGCCCTCTGAAAGTACAGGTGAGCCCGTCGGTTCAACGGCAATAATCTTTACTCCCGGCTTCTTTTCTTTCAGGAACTCACCTACTCCCGATATAGTACCGCCTGTACCAATACTGAAATAAATATATCTACCTCTCCCATCAGTATCATTCCAAATCTCAGGGTCCTGTGGTAGTCTTATGTACAGCCGGATTTGCCTTTGTTTTCAAACTCTGCAGGTATGAAACTATCTCAATACTTGCAGCCAACTCTTCAGCCTTTGCTATAGCACCCTTCATTCCTTTTGATCCCTCTGTAAGCTCTATATTGGCACCATATGCTTTAAGTATATTTCTTCTTTCAACACTCATTGTCTCAGGCATTGTAAGAATAACATTATACCCTTTGCACTACCTACTGAAGCAAGTCCCTATCCAGTAGTTTCGATGTCGCTTCTATTATAGTAGCTCCCGGCTTTTACTTTGCCCTCTTTCTCTCTGCTGCCCTCTATCATTGCGAGTGCAATTCTGTCCTTACAGAGCCTGCCGGATTAAAAATATTCAGCTTTACCAAAACCTTAGCCTTAAGACCAAGCTCCCTTTCAATATTTGAAACCTCAACTAATGGTGTATTACCAATCAATTCACTGCTGCTTTTTATAAACTCTGAGACATACAAACCTCCAATTCTGTATTCCTTTATTCCTACTTGTTTTGTAGGGTTTATAATAATTCATTTATTTATATTTGTCAAGCAATATTTTTATTTTTCTTGAAATTTATATTTTGATACAATAAAATATTACTATATTAAAAATATTTTTTTACTTTTAGAGAGTTTTTTGTTAGATAATGCCGGAATAAAAAGATCAGCTCAGGAGGAAAAATATATCCTGTGAGCAAATAACAAAGTGTAAATGACAATATGTCGAGAACCATTATCATCAGGTTTTTCGAACTATATTATCTAGAAAGTGGAGAAAGATATCATATGATTCAGGATGAACTTGTCGTTATGAAACCCGAGATTTTATAATCTTTCCCTTATGTTCTTCACGTTCTTTTTGGAAAGAAAACATTCCTTTTAGAGAATAGTTCTTTACTTTTCTACAAATGAGATAATATCTGAAGATATGCACTTTTAGAACTTTTGAATGAATTTGGTTTTTATAATTGTGATAGGAAAAACAGCTTTGCTGTCCATCGCTTAGCTTGAAATGATGGTATATGAAGAAGATACTAATAAGGTTTTTCAAAGGAAATAGCAATATTGAATTGCTACTTGTTACTATACTTTAGATATTCAAGAGCTGAGGTTAAATTCAAAAGATACAAATAGGATAAACCAGGTAATTCACTATATACATACAAATTATATGGATGATTTGAAGCTGGAAGATCTTGCAAAGAAATTTTTATATCAAAATATCATCTATGCCGAGCTTTTTAAGCAAAGAACCAATAAGACAGTTATTCAATATCTTAATACAACAAGAGTCATGAATGCACAAAGAAAAAATTATGGAAACAAGAAAATCTTTTAACAGAGATTTTCAAATGAAAACCCCGGATTTGCTTTCACTTACACATTTTAGCAGAATATTCAAATCGGAAACAAATCAGACTCCAAGTGAGTATCGAAGAAATTATTTGTATAAAAATAAAAACTATCTTGAATAATATTCTTTTTGATGTATATTTATAAAATGTATTACAGAAATAACATTAGTTGTAAGCTGTTTTATTTGTATATTTATACATAGGGAGGATTTATGGCAAAGGATAAAGTTGTATTAGCATATTCAGGTGGTCTTGATACCACCGCTATCATACTCATGGTTAAAGGAACATTTTGATTATGATGTAATATGCTGTTGTATAGATTGTCGGGTCAGGAAATGAGCTTGACGGACTTGAGGAGAGGGCTAAACTATCAGGTGCAGAAAAACTTTATATCATAAATATGATTGATGAGTTCTGTGATGATTATATTGTTCCATGTGTAAAGGAGCCGGTGCTGTATATGAGAATAAGTATCTTCTCGGTACTTCAATGGCAAGACCCGGTATTGCAAAGCACTTGTTGATGTGGCAAGAAAGGAAGGTGCAGTTGCTATATGCCACGGAGCTACAGGTAAAGGAAATGATCAAATCCGTTTTGAGCTTGGTATAAAGGCTTTGGCTCCGGATCTTAAAGATTATTGCACCTTGGCGTATGACTGATATATGGACAATGAACTCTCGTGAAGATGAGATTGCATATTGTAAGGAGCATGGTATAGATTTACCATTTTCAGCCGACTCAGTTACAGTCGTGATAGGAATCTTTGGCATATAAGTCATGAAGGCTTGGAGCTTGAAGATCCTTCACTGGAACCAAACTATGAGCATGATAGCTATGCTTGGTGTAACACCTCAAAAGGCACCTGATAAGGAAACCTTGATTTCTCTAAACTTTGAGGCCGGAGTTCCTGTTGCACTAAATGGTGAGAAAAATGAAAGTATCAGAGATTATAACAAAATTAAATGAACTTGGTGGTGCAAATGGTATAGGTATTATTGATATAGTTGAAAAACCGTGTTGTAGGTATGAAATCAAGGGGCGTTTATGAAACTCCCGGCGGTACAATACTTATGGAGGCCCATGATGCACTTGAAGAGCTTGTACTTGATAGGGCTACTTTTGAAGTTAAAAAGACATAGGGAAATAAATTTGCACAAATAGTATATGAAGGAAAGTGGTTTACACCGCTTCGTGAAGCTATTCAAAGCTTTGTAGAGTCTACACAGCAATATGTAACCGGTGAAGTTAAGCTTAAAAGCTTTATAAGGGTAATATTATAAAAGCAGGTACAACATCTCCATACTCACTATATTCAGAATCTCTTGCATCATTCACTACCGGAGATTTATATGACCACCATGATGCAGACGGATTTATTACATTATTTGGTCTTCCACTAAAGGTGAGGGCTATGAAGATGGCAGAACTAAACAAAGATAAATAATAAGTATTAAAATAGGGGCTAATCAGCTCCCTTAATTTTATTTGTTTTTATTATTTACATAATTAACTCAATCCGCCTGCATTTATGATATTTTGCATAAATTCCGGAAAGGTCTGACCCTTATATGTCTTGCCTGTTGTGATGTCAGTAATCATACCGGTATCAAAATCTACCTTTACATCATCCCCTGCCTGTATCTCTGCTGCCGCCTCAGGGCTTCAATAATCGGTAATCCCATATTTATTGCATTTCTATAGAAAATTCTTGCAAATGCATCTGCAATTACTACACTTACCTGCTGGCCTTTATAGCTAATGGTGATGCTCTCTGGATGAACCACATCCAAAATTCTTTCTTGCAACGATGATATCTCCTTTGCTACCTTATTTACAAAATCTTTATCAATGTCTTCCATACAATGCTTTGCCAACTCTTCTCCTGTAGTCGCATTCAGATATCTTGCCGGAATTATAACATCAGTATCTACATTTTCACCATATTTAAATACATGTCCTCCTGCTTCCATATTACCCTCTCTATCTTTAAACTGTTGGTGCTACTATCTCACCTGCTATTGCACTCGCTGCTGCAACTGCCGGAGAAGCAAGATAAACCTCTGACTCCACATGTCCCATTCTGCCGATAAAGTTTCTATTAGTTCGAGATATACACTCTCACCGGCTGCCAAAACTCCCATATATCCTCCCAGACAAGGACCACATGTAGGAGTAGAAACTATCGCACCTGCATCTATGAAAAATATCTACAAGTCCTTCTTTAATAGCCTGCTTATATATCTTTTGTGTAGCCGGTATTACAATACATCTTACATTCTTAGCGACTTTTTTATCCTTCATCTGTGCAGCAGCACTTCTAAGATCTGATATATGACCATTTGTACATGAACCTATTACAGCTTGGTCAATCTTTATATCTTCAAACTCTCCTACCACCTTTGTATTCTCCGGCAAATGTGGGAAGGCTACTGTAGGTCTTAATGTAGACAAATCTATATCAATAACCTCATCATATACTGCATCTTCATCTGCCACATAAATCTTTGGATCTCTGTTTGAATGTTCTTTAATATAATCCAAAGTTATATCATCTACCGGAAATATACCATTTTTCCCACCTGCCTCTATTGCCATATTACAGATAGTAAATCTATCATCCATAGAGAGTGAAGCTACTCCATCTCCACTAAATTCCATAGATCTATAAAGAGCTCCATCAACACCTATCTTTCCTATAATGTAGTATAACATCCTTACCACATACATCATTTCCAAGTTTTTCCTTTTAAATTAAACTTTATAGCACTTGGTACTTTAAACTATGCTTTTCCTGTAATCATTCCGGCATGCCATATCTGTAGAGCCAACACCCTGTTGAGAATGCACCCAAAGCACTCTATATACGAGTGTGAGAGTCTGCACCTATTATACAATCTCCTGCTACAGTAAGTCCCTGCTCAGGTAAAAGTGATGTTCAATTCATTTTTCCAACATCAAAAGTTTACTATTACATTCTCATCTGCAAAGTCTCATGCTATGTTTTGCAGTTCTGAGCAGACTTTTATATCCTTATTAGCAGCAAATGGTCCATGATCAATGCTATTTTCTCATTATTGAATACATCTCAAATTTCTGATTTCATTTATTGCCACCGGCGATGTGATATCATTTCAGCACAAGATCCAATCTGCCTCTATAAGCTGACCCGGTTCCCACAAAGTCCAGATGATGCAGCATGTAGTAGCCAAAATCTTCTGTGTCATAGTCATTCCCATATTTTTCCTCTTTTCTTTAATTAATGTTGATTGTAACATATCAAATGATATAATAGCGATATAAATTCAATATATCAAGTATTACATAAAGTTATAATAGTTACAATATGTAAATAATCATTTATAAAATAAATAAGGTGGTAGAATATGGAACAGCATTTATCACAATATAGAATATGAGTGGCAAAAGCCGGTAGTATATCAAAGAGCCAAATTATTATATAAGATAGCCAGCAAATATCAAAAAATCCATTATACGCTTGGAAGAAAATCTGAAAATTGCACTCTTTATAAGAACTTTCAAAAGGTGTAAGCCTTTACGCATGAAGGACAAATTTTTATATGAATATTTGCAAAGTGCATTTTCAGCTATAGAAGCCGGAGAAAATCATCTTACAAAGAGTAAAACGAGTTTAATATAGGTAAAATAACCATAGGTACCAGTAATACACTTTGTAAGTATATTCTACTTCCCTATTTAAAATAATTTAGAAAGAAAACCACATACTATGAGTAAGTATTTTCACACAGTCCTCAGATCAAACATCTTTTCTGCTCAGAAAACAAAATTGATATAGGCCTTAGTGGCAAAGCCAGCCAAAACTCAAAAATATGTCCTATATAAATATAATGAAAATACAAGATATTTTGTAGCTTCTCCAGTATTTGAACAACTTAAAGCATATCTTCACAATCATTTTTGATCCTTTTTAGAGATGGAAATATAATAGTTTGCTTGATAAGGATAATGCCACAAGAAAATTTATTGATAACTGTATAGAAGGTTCAAAAATTGCAGCTACAATCAATCCATAGAAACAAGTAATATGGAACTGCTTATTGAGTTTGCAAAAACAGGAATAGGTATTGCCTGCGTATATAAAGAATTTATACAAAAAGAATTAGAAGAAGGTACTTTTGGTGAAGCTAGAGATGCCAAAGGGCTTTCAATACAGAGATTGTATTTCTTTATGATAAAAAGAATATCAATCCCTCCTTATCAAATTCATATCTATGTTGAAAATCATATAAAATTAATGGGGCGTTTTTGCCCATTAATTTATCTTTGAGCTTCTATTATTATATCCAGTATCTCTTTTGGTTTCTTCTATAAACATAATCCGCTTTATTTTCTCTAAGCTCTTTTCATCTCTAAAAGCCCCCATAGCACACCTCATGCTTATAACATTAGCTGCAAGGTGCAGTCTGCATATCTGTAGCAGTATCTCCCACATACAGTATATCATCTTTAGAAAATCCCAGTTCTTTTATTATCATATTGAGAGAAGTAGGGTCAGGTTTCTTTTGAATTCCTTCTCTCTCACGCATATATCAGATCAAATACTCTTCTCCAATGACATCTTTTTATATTTTTCTCACACCTAGCTGTGACTTGTTTGATAAAACTACAGTCTTTATGTTTAGATTTTTTAGTTCCTGTAAGAGTTCCATAATACCGTCATAGAGCTTCACACCCTTAAGCAATCTTTTTCAAGAGATCTCATCATATACTTCGTAGGCGCTTCTTTTGCAAGTTTCAAATCTTTATCACCATTATATATCAAAGATCTGTCTACAAACTTCCTTGCACCTTCTCCCACAAAATACCTATGTATGCTCATTGTCTATATCTCCAAGTCCAAAATGTCTCATAGTTTTACTCATACAATATGATAATCGTCCACTGTATAGTAACAATGTACCGTCCAAATCAAAAACAACCGCTCTAATCGTCATTATACCTCAAATAATAAATCACTCATAACTTGGCATTGGCCAAAGATCCTTATCCACTATCATCTCCAGAGTATCAATAGGCTTTCTCAGTGCTTCCATTGCAGGAACTACTACTTCATGCATATATCTTGCATGTTCTGTTACATCAGAAATTTCAGCTACTTTGTCCATGTGCCCTTTCAGATTTTCAATCTCAACCTTGGCTTCCTTCAAATGTTCATTCACTCCAATAAGATAGCATTCTGCATCATGGCTCTCATACCATCTATTGCGGCTTTCAGCTTTATAATAGAATCTGCAAGTCTTGTAGTATATCTTATTACAGCAGGTATTGTGATTTTCCTGCAATATCTATCATAGTCTTTGCCTCTATATTTATAGCCTTGGAATATGCTTCATACTCTATCTCAACTCTTGACTCCAGCTCTTTTCTTGTAAAACCCTCAAACTCCTCAAACAACTTTACAGCATTATCAGAAACCAAAGCAGGTATCGCATCTATCATACTTAGTAAATTTGATAAACCTCTTCCTTTTGCCTCTTCCACCACTCATTGGAATATCCATCATTGAAAATAATTCTTCTGTGTTCACTAAAAAGCCTCTTTATCATATCGTGCACTGCTTCATCAAAGTCACTTGCATTTTCAGAGTTCATACTAGCAGCTTGCTTAAAGCTTCTGCCACCATTGTGTTTTAAAACAATATTTGGAGAAAGTATGGAATCAGAAGAACCTACCATTCTAAACTCAAACTTATTATTTGTAAAGGCAAACGGAGATGTTCTATTTCTATCAGTAGCATCTTTTTCAAAATCAGGAACTGTAGCAACACCTGTTTTTAACTTGCCGCCCTGAAGAGAATGTGTAGCCTCACCTGTAGAGCAGAGCTGATCAATAACATCCTCCAGCTGTCTTCTCCAAGAAAAACAGAAAATAATAGCAGGAGGTGCTTCATGGGCACCAAGCCTATGTTCATTTCCCACACATGCCGCAGATTCTCTGAGTAAGTCTGCATGCTTGTCTACAGCCTTTAGTATACAAGCAAGAACCAATAAAAACTGAATATTCTCATGTGGAGTATCTCCGGGATTTAACTATATTTATTCCATCATCTGAAGTTAAAGACCAGTTATTATGCTTTCCTGAACCGTTGACACCTGCAAAAGGTTTCTCGTTCAAAAGACATGTAAGTCCATGTCTCCCTGCCACCTTTTCAGTAGTCTCCATAGTAACCTGATTGTGATCTATGCTATATTTACCTGCTCTCCTATACTGGAGCGAAGTTCATGCTAGTGCCAGTGCAACCTCATTATGTTGAGTCTTTGCAGGAACTCCAAGCATCCAAAAGTTCATGGTTAATCATTCTTATATGATGCTATTCTCTCTCGATAGATCCCAAAATAGTGATCCTCAAGTTCCTGTCCCTTGGCGGCATAGCTCCAAAAAGAGTCCTCACCTGTATATCAAATCCTTTTCTTTGTAGATATTTTTTCTCTATCTACTATAAAGTATTCCTGTTCCGCACCTACAGAAGGTGTACCTCTTGGCTGTAGTATTGCCAAACAATCTAAGTATTCTAAGGCCTGAGTATTTATAGCCTGCATAGAACGAAGCAGTGAGTCTTTTTATCAAGTGCCTCCCTTATATGAGCAAAAGCTGTAGGAATATAGAGTGTAACACCCAAAGAATCCTTCTTTATAAAAGCCGGTGAAGTGCAGTCCCAAGCAGTATAACCCCTTGCCTCAAAAGTTGCTCTAAGACCTCCTGAAGGAAAGCTGGAAGCATCCGGTTCACCTTGTAAGCTCCTTTGGCAGAAAATTCCATTATAACCCTGCCATTATTTGGTGCAGAGATAAAAGAGTCATAGCTTTTCAGCCGTAACACCTGTCAAAGGTTGAAACCAGTGGGTATAATGAGTAGCTCTCATCTATTGCCCACTCCTTCATGCATAGAGCCACCGAATCCAGCAATATCATTGTCCAGTTCAAGCCATCTTCAATAGTCTTTTTAACTTTTTAAATACTGCTTTTGGCAAAAATATACCTGCATAACCTCACAATTAAACACATTAGCCCCAAAAATCTCTGTGATTGTATCCTTTTTCTCCATATGCACCTTTCAAAATTATGAGGCAAAGCCTAGTATAAAATAAACTATAGTGGAAAACTTATTATTTCCCAAAGTTTTCGCAAAAATTATAGCATATAAAAATATATTTTTGCATCTTTGAATATAGACTGCCTGCCTACACAAACAATCTTTTTAAATCATCTTATTATTTTGCAAAAATATGTCTTTGCATAAACTTTTACTGCTGTGAAAATCATCACAACAGCAATTAAAATTTGAACATTCACAATCCATGTTCCCGGGGATAAGGAACCCATCTGAAATGACCTATTTTTCACTTACTGTATAAAACTGTTTTCCGGCTATTGCACTTATAACAAATGGGAAATGTAAATCCGTGCATAGCTTGGATAAAATCTATGTTTTTCTTTTATCACTTATATAATGTTTTAAAACATCAATTTGCAACCACCATTCCCAGTAAATATAGTTGCAAATGACACCATATGTACACTGGTCCTAAAAATTGATATTCTTTTTGCTCAAAATGAGTTTATATGTCCTGCCACACAAAGACTTGCCGGTGCCGCATGAGTACATCAATGATGCTTTTGGCCTCATATTCTTATTTCCAAGTTTTTATATATCTAAAAGACACATAGAAGAAAAGCGGAATATAAAAGAACAAATCCTATCCAAAACAAATCTGTCCCAGTGCAATATTCTTAAATGTGTGCAGTAACTGAAGCAACAACTATTCCAACATAAACAATAAAATAGCTTGCGGCTATCTTCATCTATATCATCAGTGTATCTTGATTTTTAATATAAAGTTCAATGTAAAATAAATCATTAATACAAAATGAAAGATAATAGCTACATACCACAAAATAACAGCTACTACCGGTATAATAGGTTTTATATAAGTTGCCAAAAAGCATCAAAAGTCATAGTAGTATGTTCCTGAAACACTTGCCAGTACAGGATTTTTCATATCTGTAATAAAAGCATCCGGCATAGTCAAATACACACATGTAACAAATAAGATTCCTAAATGCTAATATTCCACAAACTGTTTTTAAATAAGGATTATAAATTGCCAACAAATTTCCAAGAGCCGCAAATCCCAAGGCAACACCACTTAATAGCAATGGTACCTCGTTTTCACATTCATAGCTACCTCTTATAAGTCTATATTCTTCGCAGTCCCTTTTCTCTTACAATGATCTCTGCTACCTTCGTAGCAGACATACCTGTAAATCTGATGCACTGCTCCTTGTGCTCTCCGGCACCATATCAAATTCTCTTATGCAGACTCTTACAGCAATTTGAGTGCTTTTTCCATTGGCCTCTTTAAAATAGTCATCTCAATTCATGAGTGAGCTCCATACATTTTACAACCTTAGGATCCTTAGGGCCATTTTTGTTCAGTTCTTCCAAATATCATGCACCAAGAGCCAAAACTCCACCGTTTAGCACCACACATACAGCCGCTTTTACCTGCAACTCTACAGCCATACCTGATGACATATGCTATAACTCTCTTGGAACATCAAGTTCAAAATTGTCTACTATTGCTGCACATGGGCGCTTCGCAGCAAAAATATCCGCTTTCTGTAATTGTCCCTCAGCCATCCTGTCTTACCTTGTCTACACTAACCTCACTTCTAATATTCATAATTTCCTCCTGAATTCTTTTTGTATACAATTTTAACACTAAAAATATTTTTAAGTATACTAAAAAGTATAGATTATGTGAATCTATACCAAAAACCCTCGTTATCTTTTATAGTTTTTCTAATTGATGAAGACTATTTTATTTGTTCTATCAATAAATATGTTTTTATAGTCTATTTTCCAAGTATATGCCTTGCTGCAAATCACCCACTGGCTGGAGCATTAGTGATGAGGATATGTTACCACTACCGTCACCTATTACATATAAATCTTTGTGAAGTGTCTCAGATTGATTATCAATCTCTACCTCCATATTATAGAATTTCACCTCTACACCATAAAGTAAGGTTTCATCACCCAGTTCCCGGAGCTATCTTATCAAGAGCATATATCATCTCTATTATATCATCCAGGATTCTCTTTGGAATAACCAAAGAAAGATCTCCAGGGGTTGCTGACAGAGTAGGTGTCATAAATGACTTATTGATCTTCCTGTACTACTTCTCTGCCCTCTTATAAGATCTCCAAATCTTTGAACCATTACACCGCCACCAAGCATGTTTGAAAGTCTTGCAATACTCTCACCATAACCATTACTGTCTTTGAAAGGCTCTGTAAAATGTTTAGACACCAATAGTGCAAAGTTTGTATTCTCAGTTTGAAGTGCCGGATCCTCATAGCTATGTCCATTTACTGTGACAATACCATTTGTATTCTCATTTACTACAGCACCCTTTAGGGTTCAGCACTGGAATGTTCTCACTAAATCCTGATACTTCTCAGTTCTATAAACAATCTTGCTTTCATACAATTCATCTGTAAGATGTCTGAATATCTCAGCTGGAAGCTCAACTCTTACACCAATATCCACACGATTTGACTTTGTAGGAATGTTCAATTCTCTACAGATTTGCTCCATCCATTTGCTTCCTACTTACCTACAGATACAATACATTTATCTCCATTCTCTCCTGTTTTGAATCAACTTATATCCGGATTCCATCTTCTATTTTTTACTATAGGAGTATTGAAGAAAATTCCACCTTGTCCTTCAAGTCAGCATATATATTCTCAAGCACCTCATAATTTATATCAGTACCTAGGTGTCGAACACTTGCATCTAATAAATGCAAAATTATTTTGTAGACATAATCTCTTTATATCAGAATTTGCAGTAGAATATAGCTTAGTTTTTCCACCGACCATATTTTTACATTGATACCATCAACATAATTCATAAGTTCAATGGCTTTTTCTTTCCTATATATTCATAATGTGCCACCAAATTCATTTGTGATATTATACTTTCCATCAGAAAATGCACCCGCACCACCAAAGCCATTCATTATTCCACAGCTCTTACAATTTATACAGGACTTTATTTTAACTCCATCTATTGGGCAATGTCTTTCTCCAGTAGGGTTTCACCGTACTCAAAAACCGCAATTTTTAGTGAGCTATCTTGGTTTATAAGTTCATAAGCAGAGAAAATACCTCCCGGGCCTGCTCCTAATATCGATACATCATATTTCATATCTTTTCCCTTTTCACAAAAGCGAGCAATACTATCTTACACTAAAAATGGCGACATCTCGTTTGAAATATCGCAATGCAGTATTTCTATTATAATATTTATTTTCTATACAAGCAATACACTTTTTTCATATCTTGTTTCAGCATTCTTTTATTCTTCTACAAAATACTCCTAAATCTTCTTAAATAATTATAATTCTTCTACTTTTTACTATTTTACCAATAGATGCATAATATAAGAATGAATGCGAAAATTAAAAACTTTAAAAGAATAACTCTAACAATTATTTTAACAATTATTACCATAATCAGTTTTTCCGCTAAAGACTTTTGCATATGTGGATTGGCCCACAAATCGTAAATGTTCTCTCAGAAGGTGCCATACTGATGGACTCCGACTCGGTGCTGTGCTATATGGTAAAAACATCCATGAACATTACTTTCCGGCAAGTATTACAAAATTTTGACAGCCCTGGTAGTAGTGGAAAACGTAATCTTGATGATATGGTAACATTCTCATGCAGTATACAATGTTGAAGCCGGCTCTTCAAGTGCCGAGTCTGGATATGGGTGATACACTTACTGTGAGGATTGCTTTATATGCTATGCTCTTGCAATCTGCAAATGAAGCTGCAAACGCTTTGCTGAACATGCTCGGTGGCAGTATTGAAGATTTTTCTGATATATGTAGATGCTAAAGCGACAAGTCTTGGCTGTACAGATTCACATTTTGCGGAATCAAGTGGTTTGAATAATCCTGAGCATTATACACCAGTGCTATGACTATGCTTTAATAAGTCGTGCAGCATTTTACAAAAATCCTACTGTTACAGAAATAGCTTCAGCAACTTATTATAATCTTCCACCTACCAGTAGAGTACCTGACCGGTCAGACATTGTACAATCATCATGGTATGCTTAGAAAAATTCCGGTAACTACTACCAAAATGCTATTTGTAGAAAGACAGGTTATACCACTCTTGCAGGAAATACTTTGGTAACTTACGGAAGAAATGATCAAATAGGGCTTCTGTACCGTAGTTTTTAAACGGAAATAAAACCCATTATACCGATACTCAGGGAATTAATGAACTTTGGTTTTAGTAATTTTTAAAAATATAAAAGCTAAATTCGTCAGGAATTACTACAAATTTTTCAAGTAATCTTTCACTGATACCAAACTTTAATGAATATACTATAGAACCTGATGACAATGCTTCAATAACATTGCCAAATGATGCAGATATAAATGATGTAAGCTCAACTATGGACTCTCGAAGCTGATCCCAATCAGCCTAAAATACACTTTTGCAGAGTTGATTATAGCTATAATGATTATCCAATCGGTTCAGTCTATATTGTTGCCACCAAAAATGTAAAATTATGTACCTGATGAAGAAAAAGTAGTGCAAAATGAGGACTGAATCTAATGAACAGGTCACTAGAGCAGAGGAAAAGAAGCCGCTACAAAGCTTCACAAATATAATGTTTAGTATTTCAAAAAGAAATATTATCATTGCTTCTCTTCCATAGGGGTTTTGTTCTTCTATTAATAATTATCATTTTAATAAGATTACATATAGCAAAGCAGAAAAATAATTCTAGCGATCGTGAACTCGCATATACAATCTTTTTAAAAACCGGCTGGAGTGCCTCAGATTGTGGTATAAGTGAAGAAGAAGCAAAAGATATAATAGAAAAGCACTGATAATGAGATGAAAACAAAAGCTTTTTAAGCATAGCTACTTTATAACAGCTATGCTATTTTTGTGTATACAGAAAGTCTTATTTTATAACTATCATACAAAACCATAACCTTTTTCTTTAAGAAATTTATAATATATGTTTTCTCAATTCACTTGAATTATTCTTCATCTAGCTATACAATCTATAGACGAGAGTTATTACAAAAATAAATTTGGGGCGATATTATGAAAAATTAACTGAACTTTTTAGAAAATACAGAGCATCTTGGGTCTTCCTATACAGCTTTATATATTTATCAGTAGTATAAGTATCTGGAAAGAACCATTGTAACAGAGTATCATATAATGTATACAAAAATTGATGATTGGATTCCATTCAATGAATTTTTCATTATTCCATATTTTATATGGTTTTTATATGTAGCATTATGCTGATGTTCCTATTTTTAAGGATGTAGATGAATTTTATAGATTTGGGTTATATCTGGCCCTTTGGAATGAGTATATCACTCTTTATATGCCAAATCTTCCCAAATGGCACAAATCTAAGACCCACAAATTTGGACCCTAACAAGAATATATTTACACATCTGGTAGCTTTTATCTACAAAACTGATATCTCTACCAATGTATTTCCAAGTTATTCTAGTTTTTAACTCCATTGCAACTCATGTAGCTATAGTGAGGTCAAAAATTCTTTTACAACAATATGAAAGTAAAAGTAGTTTCCTTTATCATCATGATTTCAATCTGTTTGTCAACATTATTTTTAAAAGCACACTCATTCCTTGATGTGGTAGGTGCTACAATACTCTCCTATGTAATTTATCAACTTATCTATGCAAAGATACCATTGCCTGTAGAGCCATAGTGATAGGGAGGATATAGAATATAACATTATTATGTCGTACTGTACGGCATTTTTGTGTTTTCAAAATATTATTTTAAATTTTTGATCAGTATTGATATAAAATATTATTTCATTGTATCTTTTATACTAATCAAAATATATGGGAGATTATATGAGACTTTTTGATATGTGAAGATGAAGAAGATATTTTGAACGGACTTTATAAAGGACTTCGCAAGCTCAACTACTATGTAGACACAAGCTATGGATGGGGAAGAGGCACTTTCTCTTTATTTTGAGTCAGAATATGACCTTATAGTTCTTGATTTAAATATGCCTAGGCTAGATGGTATTGAAGTTTTAAAAGCTATAAGAGAAGAACAACCCTGATACTAAAATTATTATACTATCTGCCAGAGATTCCTTAAATGATAAAGCGTGCTTGGACTGGATCTGGGTTGACAAAATGACTACCTTGTAAAGCCTTTTCATTTTAGGGGTGGAGCAAGAATAAAACCCTTTTGCGTACCTCATATAATAAGAGTGATGATATCATGGGCTTGAATCTCAGGATATAACTATATATCTAAATAAAAAGCAAAGTACAAAAGAATGGTGAAAATATACCACTTACTCTAAGGATAGCTATGTTGATATGCATATCTCATGCCTGAATAAAGATGCTTTGATTTCTACAGATGAGCTACTTGAACATAATGTTGATATGAATGCAAATGATACTTCAAGTGTAATAAAAAGTCCATATAGCAGCTATAAGACTTGGAAGTGATGTTATAAAAATACAAGAGGAATGGGATATACTGTAAATGACTAGTATGTCCATTCTTCATAATCCTATATAAATATCAGTCAAATCAGATCTAAGCCTGATTTGCTAATAAGTCCTCAACTATCTTAGTAAATCCATCCAAGTCTCTAGCTCCTGTATACCACCTCAATATTTCCCTCCAGAATCTACAAAGAATGTAGTAGGAAAAGCCATGAGGCTCATCACAAACCCTTCTGTAACACCCTCAGGTACTATATTCTGGTAAGTAACATTATTCTTCTCAATAACTTCCTTTACAGCGTCCATATCACTTCCTGCATCTTGGGCTAAATCGATTACATTCACATTCTTATCCTCTCATCATTTCTCATATAGCTTTTTGTAGCTCCGGAATCTCTCAACACATGGACACACCAGCTTCCCCAGACATTTACCACTGTAAGTTTGCTGTCTTTAAATACATCACTACTGATATCTTCACCTGTAACTGTCTTTGCAGTGAACTCCGGAAACTTCACTTCATCTTTCTTTGAATCAGCCTTCTTAGCCTCTTCTGACTCACCTGTTTTTGTATCTTCAGCCTTTGTATCTTTCTGCTTTGTATCCTCAGTTTTTGTTTCTTCTTGCTTTTGTATCCTCAGCTTTTTGTGTCTTCCTACTTTTGTATCCTCAGCTTTTGTTTCTTTCTGCTTTGTATCCTCAGTTTTTGTTTCTTCTGCTTTTATCCTCCTGCTTTGACTCTGTATTTGTTGTAGCCTTATTACCTGCACTATCACTTACTCAGCCATCATCAATGCCAAGCCCAAAACTAATATTTTCTCTTCATATTTACTCCTTATCTGTATTTATATCTATATTATCATTCATTTAAAAAAGTTGAGTTAAGAAAATCAGTGTTACTTATTCATACTTCCTTAACAGCGAAAACTATACCCTAAGTTAACATATTTGTTGCATTTAGTAATATGTTTGCTAATATTACAACTCTATTTGTCTGTATCTTAGGGTATCCTTACTTCCAACGGTAAGCATAAAAGTTTTCTCTGACCATACCAGAACTTTTATCACTTTTAATATCTGAAAATTCTACTTCTTCTCTATTGAGACAATATCGGTTTTACATTCTTATCAACACTCCATTTAGCATTATTTAGGTGTCCATTAACTCTTTCTACATCTGACTCCCTCAATACCTTCTATACTATCTGTACATAGGCATATGTAAGTCAGTCACTTAGTCAATACTACATCATGAGACCTGTGGTGACATACTTGTCATATGCTCATGGGTGCGACCCAGTGCATATCATTATCACCTCTTTTGAGGTGCATCACTTGCAAGACCAGTGGTTATATTACAAAACTTTTAGCTGAAGCATCTAAAAGCAAATCAACTTCATCCGCAACTTCATCCCTTCTTTACCTCCTCACTACTCTCCCACTTCATCCCTTCTTTTACTCTCCTCACTACTCCACTTCATTGGTTAAATCATGATATTCTCTATACGTATGGTCATCAGTAATAGATTTTTACATTTTCATTTTTCGTACCCGGTAATAAAGGCATATTTTGAGTTCATATCCACTCATTCCCCTCTTATCTGCTTCAACGCTATCCCTAGTAACTATTTCCTGTACATCTTCTTTTTGTTTCTTCACTTTTTTCATTGCTTCCTATCTGCATCAGTAAAGAGGCAGTGTGCAGCAACAATAGGGTTTTTAAATTCTTTTTCCATAAATCTCTCCTTCGTATTCTATTAAGTTGTCAATACCTATGCATTCAAGGCATATATTTACAGCGCTTTTTAGTACTACCAGATGTTCATCTCTAATTACTCCGGCAATAATCATTACAACTACCCATACTATGACATGTGATTATCTTGCTTTTCAGCATTCTTCATCAAATCTTTTCATATATTATTCTCCATTAAAAATCATTCTAAACTCACACTTTATCCTTTTGACTATTTACTCCAATATGAAATTTGTGTTTATTATAATTTCTCTGGTTATCGCAAGTCCAAGACCACTCCCACCATATGATCTTGGTTACATCACAATAGAATGCAAAATCTTTTCAAGATCATCCTCAGGTATACTAACACCAGAAATGATACTGGTATAACCTTATTTTTCAAGTTTTATTTCAATAGGCTTTGCATCCGCCTTTGAATGCCTTATAACATTATGTATCAAATTAAAAGTAGCCTGCTTTAATAAAACTTTTATCCGCCTGTATATAAAAATCATTATTAATGCTTATATTTGTGTCTGTCTCTTATTTCTATATCATTTTTGGAAATCGTCAGTATATCATCTATAACTGTTTTCAGACAAATCTTCTCAATAGTTATCTCCTCACCACTGCATAAGGTTCTCAATCCCTGTACTATTGAGTTCATCATTTCTATTTGCCTCTCAACTACTGATACAAAATCTTTGTAATCATCTATTTTCAGCTCATCATCCATTTTTAGAACTTCAAATTTGTCTTTTATACGCTGATACAGGTGTCTTTTAACTCATAGTGCTGCATTCTGAGAAAAGCTCTTCTGTCTTTGATAAGATTCCTTTATATTTTTAGCATATGGTTAAATCGCAATTTTGTAACTGTCCAACCTCATCCCTTGCTTCTTACCACTGATATCTCTTTTATTTATTTTATTTATATCCAAATCCTTTATTTTATTGGTGAATATATTCAAAGCTTTCAATACCTTTCCACTGACATACCACATCAAAACTGTTCCTACTATTGAACACTTGTTATATATACATATTTATCCTAAATGTCTCTTGTAGCCAAGTCCATGTCAAATTGAAAGAAGTTTTCCACCATTATTAGAAACATCTACACTATCCGGTATTATAAAATCGTAGAGCCATTTCTGTATTTATAAAAATGATACCAAAGATATTACACAAAGTACTGCTCCTGTAACCAAGGTAGCTTTGCACGTATAGACAAGTTTATTCACATTAAAGCACATCCTCTGCAATTCCCACCATGATATACTTCTTTACTCTTTCCAGGGCCTGCGTATGACATTATAAGTGCATCCAGGTCTGCATGCTGCAGTACAAAGCACCACATCTAATACATTCTAAAAGATTTGGATTGGCTCTGACATCTATGTCCATCTTACAAGACTTTTCACATAATCCCAATTTACACATTTGTCAGGTAAAACTCCATCTTTATAAAAATCCTATTTTATTGAAGAATGAGTAGAATGCTCCAAGTGGACAAATATATTTTCACAAATGGTCTGTATGTGAATATTGATAACCCTCAATAACTTACTAAGAGGCTGAGCTTCCAAAAGAATAAAAATCCTATTGTCGCTCTGAGTCCTTCATGCAGTAATAGTAATGCTCCTCAAGTGTTCAGCAGGACATATAGACTTGCAAAATATGGTGCTCCAAGTCCAAAAGCATTTTGTCAAAAACATTGGGAGCAGTATTGATAAAATACTAGAAGTATTCAAACTTCAAATATCTAAGGCCTCTGTCAACCTTATCAGGCACTCTTAAACTTTGGTGTTGGTATCTTATATAATAAGTCTTGTATAACCAAATGGACAAAGCAGTCCACATACCAATCTCCCAAAAAGTGCTCTATAAGAATCATTATCCCAAAACACAATATGATACTAAATTTCTTACTTCCTATCACCGCTAGCAATGAACCTATAGGACAGAGCCAACTGCACCAGGGCAAGAATAGCAGTTTAATCCAGGAACACATGTCTACTTTTTGTCTTTCCGGTATATATTCTGCCTCAAAAAGCTCCTTCAAATTTGCATTTGTAGCCAGAGTAGCTACAGCCTGTATTATATTCTTCTTTTTTCTCTTGAAATCTCGTGTATTTATTCAAAATACTTCATCTTACTCTCCTACATTTAAGCTTTGTATATATTAATCATGTTTAAGGTTAAGATTGAGTAAATGTTCCGCAATAAAAATAACCCTACAGGATTTAGTTTTATCCAATAGAGTTATTTATAATCATTCCACCAACTCAGGTCTACCTTTTTGATTTTTAAATCTCTGCTCTTTTATATTTACACTTTTTATTTTTCCAATATTGACTCTTAGTAGCATTCCTTCATCTGTACCTTTTTGTATCTGTTTGTCAAACACACAATTTCCTATGCTATAGTAGTATATATATTTACCATTATAGACCCTCGCTCCCCCTGTATTACATCATGGATGTGTTCCCACTACAAAGTCTGCACCACCGTCTATTGTATCTCTTGCCAATGTATATCTCTTGCAAATGGTTCATACTCTACTCCCCAATGAAAGATCTACTATCTTAAAGTCAGCCTTCAACCTTTTAAGATCAGTCTTGACTCTTTCAGATTTTAAAAATCTTCAAACTCTGAAAGATAATTTATGTTTGGATTATTCTCATTATATACCATGCCTTCAGGTGGAAAATAAGCTGTATGCTAAAATACCTACTTTATAACCATTCTTTTCAAATATATAACTCATATTTGAAGAGGCATTCTCACCGGCACTACATATGCAATGCCGGCTTTTAGTAAAGTGCATCCATAGTATCTCCAAGTCCTTCAGATCTGTAGTCCATAGTATGATTATTTGCTAAATCACATAGATCAATACCTGCTCTTCATAGCAAATGCATTTTTCACTGTTTGCCTTAAATACAAATCGTTTTGCTTTTATTTGCACTCTTCCATAGGATGTAATAGACATTCTAAATTTACTATTGTAAGATCATCTGATAAAAATATCTTTACATTTTCATATGGATAATCATATCCTTTTTCATTTAAATATTTATCTAATCCTCTTGGCAGTATGATTATCACCTGCAAAAGTCAATTCAATACTTTATATCTGATTGTATTAAAGTAAATCTATATATAACAGCACTACCTATTATTATAAAAATAACTGACAAAAGAATATATTTTTCTTATCTTTAACATCCTGAGCTATATGGTTCAGCAGGAGTCATCAACTCCTGTCCCTTCTCTTCTTGCATATAATCTTCTACAAAAGGTGGTCTATCAGGAGGATTCTGGAGATTCTATTCTGCCACTCCTCATCAGTCATTCTTTTTCTTCATTTACAAACTCAAAATAGTCAAATACAGCCCCTCTGGTCAAATAAAGTTTTTCCATCTATGAACAACCACATATATTTTCAGCCCGCTTTTCCAACACCTACTTCAAGATATCCCACATCATTAACAGAATGAATATCTGCTATCTGTGCCATATTTTTATCTGTGTCGGACTCTATCCTATACCAATCAGAGTTCCTGCAATACTGCTGCTTAGATACTCACGTACCGCCATATGTCAACAATGTGTGCATACTCCTTCAAATGTAGCTTTTTCCCCATTCAACTCTTTTATAGAGCAATTTTTAGAAATTCCAAAAGTTCAATTATACTTTTCACATTTTATACTTCGTAGATTCACTTATACCATTTCTTTGTGAAAGTCCATCCATAGTTTGTTTTGTAAAGCCATCATAAGTCTATTATAAAATTCTACATTAGGTTCCACATATCCTATAAGTTCAGGTGGTATATCATCTCCACCACATTTCTACCGCTTTGGGCACCATATAATATCGTATCATCTTACAAAGCTCTGCCTCAGCTTCAAGTGCTGTTACAAGTGATTTTTGTCTCCCAAGCTTCATTTTCTCCTTAAAACCTGGATAGCCTTCAGGGAAGCTTTGATTTAAACTCTCAATGTAAACAACCATGAACCATAGATATTCTCAGTCTTATCGAAAATACTTCTCTCATCAAACTCTTTTTACAGCACTATATTCTTTATCATATTCTGGCCAATCTTTTTGAAGGCTCTCATATAATGAATCCAGTATTTCCTCAACTCTTTCAGATCCAAGTACTGCCATAACATCAAGTCCCGCTTGGAAAAAGGTCTAAGCTCATTTGATAGTCTATAATTTCAGAATCAGGTATATATCTGCATCCCATAAATCTAAAAGCAGAGTCCTAGAGTCATCCTTTATTTTAGCCTCTGTCAACTTATCAAATTCATTATAGAGATCATCCATTCCATCTGCTATATCCCCAGGCTCAGTATTTCTCCATATACTTCTTCACGATGATAGCAAAACTCAAAGGATTTTAGATCATTTGTACTTCCTACAAAAACTCTGTAATAGAATATATATCCTCCCACAGATCCATACCGCTTTCATCCGGCAATTCTTCCAATGCTGTTGTAGCAATAACCGCCATAGCTGCCATCTTCATTTCTCTCTTTAAAGCTGTCATAGATAATAAAAGTGCAACACCATACATACTCATTGTTTTTAAAATAATCTGTAAGTACATCCGATCTTGTGTAATGACCTCTAACCTTAAACAGACTGTAATCAACATCAGTACCTGTTATTAGATTCACTTTTCTATCTCAGACTTTATATTTGAATAATCCTCTTCCACCATTGAGTTTTTATTTCCCTTGGCAGATCTACTCATTCCTCTCAACAGCTTTTCACATAATGCAAAATATGCCAATGTTCTCCCCACAAGTTCTTTACTCTTTTCATCACTTGTTTCCTGATATTTTTCATATAAAGCGTCTACCATATTTGCATTTAGCTGTTTTAACTCTGTATAAAAGCTTATCAGACTCAGTTTCTCTAAGTGTAAAATCATAAAATATGATGATGATAGCAATACTGAATCGGTGGTTACAAAGTTAGGTATTTTATTATAGGTATTACTTTCATATATATGAAAAGCTGTTCCTCATCGGTAGGATTTACTAAAATCCGTTTTCCTCAATCATTGCTCTTTTGTTCTGCATTCAAATTTCCAACTGAGCTATATTTTCAATATTTGACAAAAGAGCTTTGTATCTTAATGTCGGAATATTTTGCACTTATATTTATTGGAGTATACTCTCCATTTCCGGTATAAAATTCCTTAACCTTTGGTAATTCATAGTCTAAGTTCTTTGCAATTACTGTATTATGCTCACTCTTATTTTTCAGGTATCATGCCCGACTTTTCACTCTTTTTGTATTCACATCTATTTGGATATTACATCCGCTTGGGGTCAGGATAAGTCCAAGAACAAGTATTAATGATATAAATCTCATATATATTCCCCTTTCTATTTTTATCATTCCAATCAATATAGTTTTGTTTTTCTAACTTCACCTTCCTTTCATTTCCATCTACAATGATCTTTAATTCATCCTTTTATTGTCAAATTGCATTTTTAAACTCATCATTGCTTTGTGCCTAAATAAACTAAATCCAAATCCTTCCCATTTATATATGGCTAAAATACGATTCTTATTCTCCAGTACCTCTATTGCTGCCAATTCCTGATATGCCGTCCCCATCCATATCTGACAATATAAAATCATCAAATGGTCTGGATAATCTTGCGGCCCAAACCAAAGCAGTACAGTTTTTTCGGATTCAAAATTGTAGAAAGGTCTCTTTGCCAATGCATTATGAAACTTTACTTTTTATACATTACAATACTGATATCCATTCTGCCGTCGCCGTCTACATCATCCCAACTGTATTTTAGAAGGCTTTATATCTGAAAAGTCAAAACTGTAATCAGGCTTTTCCCCAACTGTTACTATCAGTATCTATACTAAAATCTCTATATATACAACAAATTTTACCACAGTCTTCACCTGTAGGCAGTTTTCTCCTCTCTCCGCCATTACTCACAGCTAGAAGCTCATCTACTCCGTCTGCATCTATATCTCCTATACAGTATGAAACAATGTTTAGGATTTGATATATTTGATAATATCGGCTTACTACAAGATGATAGTACAAGGATAATACAGTATAATATAGCTATCTTTTATTATATAATTTTCATATATTTCCTCTTACTAACCAATGAATATAATAATATTATAATTCTTATATTTACTTTTTACAACAAAAATAGACTCCCTATGGGAACCTAAGCAAAACATAAGCCGGGTTATGTATTAAACGGTCATCTATCTGGTCCTTATGTTACCACAAGGGCTCTGCAACCTACCTGAACGTCGGACGGGCAGCCTGTTCAGCTTTGGTCTTGCTTTTGGATGGGGTTTTGATCCTATATGTTTACCATATAGAGCGGTAGTCTCTTACACCACCTTTTTCACCCTTACCTTTCGGCGGTTATTTTCTGTTGCACTTTCTTGAGTCGCCTCCACCGGGATGTTGTCGGCATCCTGCCCTATAAAGCCCGGACTTTCCTCACGCTTGTGCGACCGTCTGTTTTACTAGAAAATACTTTAACATTTGAAAATGGTTTTGTGAGTTTTTATTATAAAATCACTAAATTCCTTCTATATGGATTGCAAAGCTTCTCTCCATATTTCTCAAATATACTGAATTATACAGAAAGTCTGAATATATATTTTCAAATATACTAAAATGGGCTCAAATATCCTTTGTATTGCTCATTTTACTGATAATCGGAACCTATGCCTAATTCTGTTAGTAACTCTCCGGGAACTTTTCTTAAAATCCCAAAAAGTAAGGATAAAGATATTTGATCTGCCTTTAGTTCTTGTAAATCTTTCTTTTTTATGATTTAAAACAGATGAAAGATAGCTCTACTTATTCTGGTGTATGTAAAATTTTTACTTTTAAATTCAGTCATCAAAATCTCCATAGTGCTTATTTTTAAGTTCGAATATATATCTATAGTATTTGCAAGTTCAACTGACACATCACAGTAATTCGATAAAGCTTCTTCACGACTGAGTTTTTCATAATATATTTCTCTATTGTAAATAAAAATCATCATCAAATATTGGCTTACTCACTTTTAAAAGTCTAATATTTTCCTCAGGTATTGAAGCTTTTATACTCTAGTATTTACTATTTCATTATTATCACTATATTTTTGCCTCACCTAACAATCTCCCTTATAGCAGTGGCTGATGAAAATTTATTTTCTTCAATTTCCTTTTCATGATATCCACTTCCACTTCGACTTATTATAATCGGCTTTAACCCAGACGCATTTAATTTTATATTCTTTAAATATTCTATCCTTAATATATTGATTGGGGGAAGCCAGTATACTTTCAATTTGATTTAAATCATATCCGGAATCTTCATAAAAATCTCAACTATTGCCCTATGCTGCTTTGCTTTAGCATGGTTTAACCCTTTTGACATAGATTCTTTTATACTTCGTTCAAGTCCTTCCTCAATAAGTACATTAGCTACTGCGTTAAGTAGATCATAGTCATTATTTTCTGCACCGAAAGATATATAATCTACACCTAATATATTTAAGACTTATTCCATGCAGCAAAATCCGGGGCACTTGCACAACTGAATATAGACAGTATTCTCAAATACCGCATCCACTCCTCCATTTAATGCCATCTTAGTTCTTATTCTTTTATCAAATATAGCAGGTGCACCTCTTGTACATAATTCCCACTCTATAATCGCCACTACATAGTCAGCACCGGAAATTTCCGTGCTTTTTCTATTTGATATTTATGTCCATTATGAAAAAGGATTATGTTCTGCAATAATCCTAATATCTTCATATTCACCTCTACAGCAATCAGTCTCCTGATTGCCAACAAAATATTTTTAGATAACATCACTCATATCATATAGTCCTGCTGTCTTTCCCTGCAAGAATTTTTGCAGCAGATATCCCTACCATTTGCAAAAATCTTTCTGGAATATGCTCTGTGACTAAGTGTTATGACCTCATCCTCACCTGCAAAATCACATCATCAGTCTCCAACTATAGTACCCCCTCTTACAGATGACATACCTATTTCATCATTTCTTCTTGGTTCATGTCTGTCACTTCTGTCATAAATATATGACAATTTTTCACTCATGTTTTCATTTACAGCATCTGCAAGTAAGATTGCTGTACCGCTTGGTGCATCCAACTTTCTTCTATGATGTGCTTCAACTATCTCTATATCAAATCCTGCAACCTTAAGTGTCGGAGCTATGTCAGCTAAAAACTTTTGATAAAGATTTATGCCCAAGGACATATTTGCTGAACAGATATTGCAGTACTTTCTGAGAGTTTGTTGATTCTCTCAATCTGAGCTTCACTAAGACCTGTAGTACAAATCACTGCCGTATCTTCTATAAAGTCCAAAAAGATTGTCAACAGCCTTTACAGAAGCAAAAATCAATTATAGCATCTGCCTCGATGTCAATATATATCATCAAATATCAAATCCAAGATCTACATCAGTATTTAAATCAACTCCTGCCACTATATCCATATCGGAGTCTGCGGCTATAAGTTCAGTTACAACTTTACCCATAGCACCATTGGCACCGTTTAATATTATTTTTGTCATTATAAAATACCATACTCCTTCATAGCCTTAGCCAAAGCATCTTCATATTGCCTTTTTCCATCTGTGTAAGTGGAAGTCTGAGCGGGCCTACATTCTTTCCCTGAAGATTCATAGCTGCCTTTACAGGAATGGGATTAACTTCTGTAAAAAGATTCTCTATAACATCAAGTGCTTCTATTTGCATCTTTCTTGCCTTAACAAAGTCTCCGTCAAGTGCAGCTCTACACATATCATGAGTCTGTCTTGGTGCTACATTTGATAAAACTGAGATAACACCCTTTGCACCTATACTCATAAGCAGTACTACGAGTCATCATTACCTGAGTAGCATATCTATATCAGAACAAAGTCTCAAAGTCTTTATAGCATTTTGTAAAATTTCCGCTTGCCTCTTTTTACACCACTATATTTGACACATTATTAACCAGATATGCGATAGTTTCCGGCTCAATATTAACACCGGTTCTTCCCGGAATATTATAAAGTATTACAGGTATATCAATAGCATTTGCTATCTGTTTCGAAATCTGTATCAATCCTTTTTGTAGCCTTATTATAATATGGTGAAACTACAAGTACTCCATCAGCACCATACTCCCGTGCCTCTTTTGAAAATTCCACTGCTGTTTCTGTAGAATTTGAACCTGTACCTGCAATTACCGGAATTCTTTTATTTTACTATTTCAACAGTTCTCTTTATAACCTCTAAATGTTCTTCAATTGTAAGAGTTGAAGCTTCACCAGTGGTACCACAAGATATAATACAATCTGTCCACCTGCTATCTGCTCATCTCTAATATTTCTTCTAATTTTATCATAATTTACACTAAAATCTTCATTCATTGGTGTTATGAGGTGCAACACCTGCACCTTCAAATATAGCCATAAAAAGCCTCCTAACTACTTTGTCTTTCTTTCTAATATTCTCTGCATCTGAACCGACATCTTGCTTCAGTTTTTGAATATGCAAACTTTTGTGAACTGTAGAGTCCATAATAGCCGGATAATACAAAACTTACGCCTACTACTATAGCATAATAATTGATTCCTAGGCTACCACAAAATTCTATTCCCATAAAAATAGATGCTATTGGACGATTAGTAACCCCCTACAAAAGCAGGCAATCATTCCATACAGTACATAGGTCAAATGGTAAGCCAAAGATCTTTACAGTGCCCCACCAAATGTTCCACCTATAACAAATGTTGATACTATCTCTCCACCTTTGAATCCGCCCTAGATGCCACTGCGGTGAAAATGATTTTTCATAAGAAATGCTTCATATCTCATCCCTTCCATCTTTTTCTATCAGCCAAATCCTCCACCATTATAATCTCTACTGCCTGAGACTATAGTTAATATTATAAATAAAACTGCAGCTTCTCAATCCTAATATAATGATTTTTAAAATATTTTTATAAATGTCTGCACTCTCATCATTGCTACAGAGAATAATATTGCTACTGTTGCAGTGAGTGCCGCAAGTAATATCATAAATAGTACCATTCTAAGGCTCACTCAGGTGCAACTTCCAGTATAAACTTCTCTTCAGGTGTATGTAAAGTCCCGCTACATATACTGCGACATATGACGAAAGTAAACTGTATCGGAATAAAGTGCTATAATTTTTATTACACCTACACTGAACATCTCCATACTGAATATGGATGCTGTAATAGGAGTACCAAAAAGTGCCGAAAAACATGCTGCCATTCCACACACACTTAACTGCGATATTTATATCTGCCTTATCTGAAAATTTGCTCTGTCAAAGCTTTCAATCTTCTTCCTATAAAGCTTCGATACTTCCACCTATCTATAGTGCCGCTCCTCTCTTCCTGCACTTCCTGAACCCAAATGAGTCAGGAAGGAGGAAATATAAATAGAGGGTGCCATCTTTAGTGGCAATCTCTCCCCTGATGATATCGAATCAATTACATAGTTTGTACCTCTTGGATTGTCTGCATTTATAAAATGATACAGTGCAGCAATCATAAGTCCAAAGCTACTGGCATAAGATAGAGTGTATAGCTATGTGTTTTTCCATATCTTAGTAGCAAAAATCTATAGCATGTCCAAAGCTTGAGCCTGCAATTCCAATCTACTATACCTATTATAACTGAAACTATACCCATTTTACACAATATATTATATTGGTCTTAAAATGAAACTTATTAAAAATCCTTTGAAGTCTACTTCAAGCATTATATGTCCCCTGCTCCTTACAAGTTTTTGGTCTGTACCCTCTTTATTTAATCTCTCCACTATCTGGTTTCTTATGTTTCTGTTCCATAGCTTCTATAGTAATTCTAAGTTCCACTGCCGCATTTCTATTTATGCTGATAAACTGATTATGCTCAAGCTTAATAACATTTCCTCTCTCACTTGCCAAAAGATCTGCCACCTTTGCAAGCTCACCCGGCTTATCAGGCAAAAGAACTGAAACTGTAAATATTCTATCTCTCTCAATAAGACCATATTTGTATCAAAAGATGCCATGGTGATAACATCCATATTTCCGCCACGTAATATAGCTATCTTCTTTCCTGTACATTCAAATGCTAGGGGCTGCTACTGCTAGAAGGCGAATTTTCCAACTATCATCTTATGATTTTTCCACCATATCAAGAAAAGAGACTATAAAGCTCATTGTCATTGATGGTTATGATATCATCTATATTTTCTTTGACATATTTAAATACCTTATCTCCAGGTGTCTTTACTGCAGTACCATCAGCTATAGTATTGGCTGAATCAGGGAGTTTCCCCTACATGTCCTCCTTTAATAGATAGATTTTCATACTGTCTCGCATTCTCAGGCTCTACACATCTATAACTATGTATGTAGGATTTAACATCTTAGCCAATGTAGCCACTCCCGGCACAAAGACCTCCACCGCCAATTGGTACCAAAATTATATCTACAGTGAGGCAACTCCTTTATTATTTCCATTGCAATGCTGCCCTGTCCTGTAGCTACTGTCAAATCATTAAAAGGATGTACAAATGTTGCACCACTTTCTTTTGCATATTCCATTGCCTTTGTAGCAGCCTCGTCAAATACATCACCATATAGTTCAACATTCGCACCATAGTTTTTAGTTCTATTTTATTTTTATAAGAGGTGTGGTGGTAGGCATAAATACTGTAGCCTTTGTTCACCGAAAAGCTTTTTGCTGCATATGCCACACCCTGTGCATGATTACCTGCTGATGCTGTCACTATTCCCTTTCGCTTTTCTTCCTCTGATAGAGTTGATATCTTATAATACGCTCCTCTTGCTTTATATGCACCTGTATACTGCATATTTTTCAGTAGCAAAGAAAAACCTTATTGCCCTGACTGTTCTGAGAAAAGAATTCACTAAATACAAGTTTTGTCTCAGATGTCACTCCTTTGTGCAAGCTCCTTGCCTCTTCAAATTTTTCTAATGTAAATTCCTTCATTATTGCCTCGATTCCTGTTAATATAATATAATAGCTTTCTCAGCTTACTCATTGCTAAATAGTGCATCTACAAATTCTTTTGAATTGAATTTTTGTAGATCATCTATCTTCTCCCCCACACCTATATACTTTACCGGAATTGAAAGTTCGGCCTGTATTGCTACAGCTATACCGCCCTTAACTCCATCCAACTTTGTCAGTGATAATACCTGTTATATTTGCAGCTTCATTAAATACTCTTGCTTGCTCCAGAGCATTTTTGACCTGTAGTACCGTCAAGTGACCACCAAAAGTCTCCCTATGAGCATCCGGATATTCTCTTTCAATTATTTTATTTATCTTTTTCAGCTCTTCCATAAGATTTTTCTTATTATGTAGTCTTCGGCAGTGTCCACTATCATTACATCTGTATTTCTTGCCATTGCAGCCTTTAGACATGCATCGATACTACAGCTCGGGATCTGAACCTTCATTTTGTGCAATTATCCACTCCCGCTCTCTTTGTCCATTCCTCAAGCTGCTCTATAGCTGCCGCCAGAGGCATCTGCCGCCACACCAACACCTTCTTACCATCTAACTGACTTGCAAGTTTACCTACAGAGTGAGTCTTTCCTACACCATTTACACCAATCAACAAATACCACAGATTTTCTGTTTTCAAACTCATAGGCATTTTCACCCAAATCCATTCTCTGCTTTATTGTATCAATAAGTACATCCTTACACTGTGCAGGTAAATTTATATGCTCTTCCTTAACTCTTTTTCTAAGCTCTTCTATGATATCTGTAGAAGCTCTTATTCCGATATCTCCATTATAAGAGTTTCTTCAAGTTCCTCATAAAAGTCTTCGTCAATTACTTCATATCCTAAAACATTTTTCTATACCGCTTACAACAGCATTTCTTGTCTTTGTAAGGCCTTCAACAACCTTGAAAGCCTTTTTCTTCTCTTCCATTCTAACTCCTAATTATCTAATTCATTCTCTATAAGATTTACAGAAACAAGTGTTGACTCCTTTTTCCTGCATTGTTATACCATAAAGCCTGTCAGCTGATACCATTGTACCACCTACTGTGTTATTACTATGAACTGTGTATGGTCTGTAAGTTTATGTAAATATTTTGCAAATCTATCTACATTTGAATCATCCAGGGCAGCCTCAATCTCATCCAAAAGTGCAAATGGTGAAGGCTTCAAATTTTTGTATTGCAAATAAAAGTGCTATAGCTGTAGTGCCTTCTCGCCACCTGAAAAGTTGCATCATGTTTTGAAGTTTCTTTTCCTGGCGGCTGTGAATAATGGCAATACCAGCCTCAAAGCATATCTCCCTGCTCTTCAAGTGCCAACTTACCACCTACCCTCCAAAGAGTTCCTCAATACTTCATTAAATTCATTTGCTATCTCATCAAACTTTTCAGCAAACTGCCTCTTCATAGCCATATCCAGTTCTTCAATAATCTTTATCAAAGTACCTTCCGCCTCCAAGATATCTGAATGCTGTCTTTTTCATAAGTTCATATCTTCCTGAAACTTCATTATAGTCTGAAATAGCATTTACATTTACATTTCCCAAAGCCTTTCTCTTGTTCTAAGTCCCTGTATCTGTGATCTTATATCATTTAGACTCATACCCATATCTGTTTTTAGTTCTAAAGATGAATTATATGTAGCTCATATTCATTCCACATATAATTGGTACTCTGAAATCCTCTCTTCAGACTCTCTATCTGCCCTTTCAATCTATGAGAGTCTCTGTCAAGAAGTGAAAACCCTGTCACTGTAAGTATCTCTATTTTCAAATATCTTGATTTGTGTTTTACTCTTTGTATCCTTAAACAAAAGTAAGCTCTTCTTCTTTTTCTTCAGTTCCTCTATCCTTTGTGACAATTCCTGTACAGTTTTTGTTCTTCTTTCAATCCTTAAATTCTTCTCATTTATATATATAATATCCTCCAGCTCTACCCTTTAGACCCGGATTTTTCAGATATGAGAGTCTCCATATCAACCTTAGTTCTGCTCACGTTTTTGTCACTGAATTCAAGGCTTTGTGATATACCTGCTTTTTCAATCTTGAGAGGAATTAAAGCTTATTAACTATATCCTCTCTTTTGGTTCTTTGATTTTTGAATCTCTTTTCAAGAGATTACTATATCTATCCCACTTTTCAAAAATCTTCTCCTACGTTGATAAGAGTATTGTCAAGTATCTTTGTCTCATTTCTATTTCAGAGTTCATTATCTATATTTTCAAAAGTCCTTCTGCACTGATATTGATGCAGCCCTAAATTCTTCAAGCTTCTCTACCAAACTACTTTCTTTCTATGTTCTATATTGTTTTCAATAATGAGATCCTGATTGTTTCGTCTGTTTTCATCAAGCTTTTTATCTATAAAATGTTCTCTTTTTCCTCAAAAGCTTCCATCTTGTCATTTGCATCTGATAGTTTTTCAAAGCTCTGATATCTCGGTTCTACTTCATCTATTTCCTCTTTCTACCAAAGCAGATTTCCTTTTAAATGCACCACCACTGATAGAACCTCCCGGACTTAAGAGACTCACCTATCAAGTGTAACCACTCTGTATTCGTATCTGAATTTCTTTTCAAGGCAATAGCTATCTATATTGTCGATTACTACAATTCTTCCAAAGTACTTCCCACCAGATTTTGATATGCTTATCGTATTCTGCAAGATCAGAAGCTATACCTATTACTCCCTTTTCTTTTTAGAAATTCCTTGTTTGAAAATGTTGAGTTTCTAACGGAAGTCAATGGTAGAAATGTAGCTCTACCATATTTGTTCTTCTTCAAATATTCTATCAATATTTTTGCAGTATTTTCAGAATCTATAACTATATTTTGGATTCTACCACCTAGCGCAGTTTCTATAGCCAGTTCATAATCTTTTAAGTTATAATAATATCCTGCAACAACTCCATCTTATACCACCGATTCTGTCTCTGGTCTCCATGATATGGACTACTAATATTCATCATCATATCTTTCTGCACATATTTTAGTGATGTAAGTCTTGCAGACTCTCTTTGATATTTGATTTGTAGATCTGATGCCACCCTTTGAAAAATCTGGTTATTTCGGCGATAGACCAGGATTCATTTGTATTTTTAAATTCCTCTCTTTCAGCTGTGCCTTTATTTTATAGCATCATTTGCTGCAACGAAGATTTTTACTCTTCTTCAGCTATATCTCCAGAGTATTCTGACCGGTTTTACTCCAGTCTTTTGGAGTCATTTTGAGATTTTCTAAGCCCTACCTGTGTTCTAAAATACCCTTTACATCTTTCTGCTCTTAGATCAGCATTTTTAGAAGTAAACCTCTTCTAGAAGTCTGCCTTAGCTTTCAAACTTCTCTATAAGTTCATTTGTATTTTTATCAATATCTTCCAAGTTCTGGCAGCTACCGCAGATTCTGCTTTCAGCAGCTTCTTTTAACTGTAGGAAAGCTTTTTCTTCCCTCAAAGAGACTCAAGCTCTCTTTTCTTTTTCAATATACTATCTATATTCTCATTTCTAATTTTCAGAAAGACCCTCATTATTTCTATTTCGAGAATCTATGTTGTTCTTTCAAGATCTCTCAATGTGAAATGATAACCTCCTGTAATCAACGCTTAGTACTACTTCTGATATTCTTAACTTCTCATCAAAGCTCTTCATCTATCTTCTTCAAATCAACAGTAATATTTTACATAATCCACTACTTTTGATCCAAGTGCTTCTTTTTGCATCATTTAAATCATCTGAAAGCAGTTTTTCTCTATACTCATTAAGATTTTTGTGATATGCTGTCATACTCCATTACATAGCTGTTTACATCATAAGTCTCCTAACTCCTCACGTAGATTTAAAAACTCTTTTGCAACCTTGCTCGCCTGCAAGAGGACCCACCTGCTTTTCCAGCTCTGTAATAATACTTTACTTTACCTTAAGGAGGCTTTCTCTCTCAGATTTCCAGCTTCTTCAATGCTAAATCCTTTTCTTCTTTTAAACTTGGTAATACTGCAGCCCTCGTCAGTTCTCTTCTTTCTTCGGCTTTCCGTTTATCATCTCTGTCTTACCTGTCCTGACCCATTATAGAATATCCATCCTTGCCGATACCGGTATCAGCTCACTTCGATATCCAGCTGGTCTCACAAGCAGATCCATTTATCACAGTATTCGCTCTCCTGAACTGAAACAGTCTCGCCGATGCTGTTATCTCCTCAAAGTCTATATCCAACTTCTATGGTCAGAATTGTCCATGAGTTATTGCAACATATGCAAAGCCTTCAGAGGTTTTTCTGAGCTCTGCACCCGGCACATGACATCTGTGTATTTCCACCTCTAAGCCGCTTTTGCACTCTGCTCTCCAAGCACTCCATCTTGCGCATCTGATACGTACTTTTCCCTGAGCCATTTGTCTGACAATAGAGTTATTCCATTGTGAAAATCAGATGTTAATTTTATTTTGCAAAGGATTTGAATCCTTGCAATTTCGATACGCTTTAAATACATCCTCAATTTTCCTAATCAATGCTTCGCAGGCTGCTGCCTGTTCTCATGACTTTTTACACACCTTCTCCAACACCTATTGCTTCTCACCGTCAATTTTACTGCCACTCGCCAGAATCAAATGATCAGGTCTCCTCTTCTGAGATACAGACATTATTCTACAGATTTAGAACTCCTGCGGCTGAGATCACTTCCTGCAAGATAGTCTCGCTACCATAAAAGAAGACTTTATTTTCGTATTCATTTAAAAATGAACTTTAAAATCACCTCTTTTGCATTAGCAAACCACCATCCGAAATAGATACCTCCCTACCAGCTGCCTCAAATGCTGGTCACTTATACACTTGGCCTCATTCTCCACCAAGTAACTGTTCCTCACCTTTTCCAAGCTTTAAAAACTCACTAAGTCTCTTATATTTTGTACACAGTCCACAAGCCGGTTCACATACAAAGCTGGCTCTTATTTTCTTTTGTAAGTTCTCCCTCAGGCTTTCCGATAAACTCCATAGAAAAATTCACTGCCGACAAAGCTCTATCACCATCTCCCCACTCTAATCTTTCATTGGAACCGTTCTTTTCCAAGCTGATGCTCATTTGCATAAGAGCTATGTGTAAGTGCCTGCTTCAAAAGTTCATTATTCTTATACTCTACATCCTAGTCATTCTCTGGTAATTCATTTAAATTATTATTCACATAAACCCTCTACTATCTCCACTTTATGTAGAGAGAGCTATTTAACTTGGAGCTACCGTTCTGTAATAGATAGCTTTTGTTTTACAATGCTATATGGATTGTAAAATCAAAAGATTATACATTTGCGCCAGAGCAGTGAGGCAAATTCATCAATGGCCTCACCTATCTCTTATCTAAAGGAGTCAGTTGCCTTCTTTATTTGCTTCTACTGCATCATTTACAGTGTGTATATTCCTCTGCAACTTCCTGAGGTATCTCAAGTTCAAACTCCTCTTCAATACCTAGTAGGATCTCAAACAGATCCAAAAGAACTCAGCTCCCAAATCATCCACAAGAAAGAACTAAGTCTCTATTGTACTCTCATCAATATTCAAAACCTCCAGCGATAATCTAATTCTCTCGACTCCATTTTCTCCATTCTTCTAATATCATTTCTCTCTGACAATATCACTTCCAAAGCTTTCTTCTTTAAAGCTCTTGCATCAGCAAGTGAATTGGCAAATTTTCGTTTTGCTTTTGAATTCCTCTGTGCTTTAACAAACTTCAGCATTAGAGGTCCAAGTAGTGGTGCTCCGCCGTGCTCACTCTTGCATCAAATGACTTTAAAGTCTCCTTCAATGAGTGACTTTGTTGATCATTACGCACCGAATCTTTCTAGCATATTCTTTGTCAGTCTGCTTTTATTTTTGCCAAGTAATGCAGAACCCGGTTGTCACCTCATATAGTTTAAGTATTACATTTCACATGCAAAATGCCCTCACTACACTATAACATCAGCTCCTGCCTTTTGGTGTCTCTGGCTGGCCACACTGCCTATAAAATTGACCTCTTTCACATTCTTTCAAAAAGCAGCATAGTCTCTTTTACAAACATTTCCTCTTCGTCTTCTCATACTGTTACAATACCAACTCTAAGTATACCCATAGACTTTTTCCATATGTACAAAGAGCCTATTCTTGCAAACTGTACCAGATGTTCCGCTCTGCATCCACATTTGCACCGCAGTCAACAAGTAAGCGGAAACTCCCTTTTCTGTTGGCAAAAGTGGTGCCAAAGCCGGTCCTAGCATTCACTTTATTCTACCTACTGTAAGCTGACCACCACGGGCACTGCACCGTACTTCCTGCTAACAACAGCGTCCGCCTTGCCTTCTTTACAAGATCTCACACCCACTACTGATAGAAGAATCCTTCTTAGCTCATCGATTGCCAAGCTGGGTGCTTCTTCATAGTTTAAAACCTCCTAGTTGAATAGGCTTCCCACCGCATCTATCCTCAGCTCTTTTATTATCTTTCCTTCTAAAACCTCCTTCTCCACTAAAAATCACTTTAATGTATCCTTTTTAGCGCAATCAAATGCCCTTTTAGCTTATCTCCTCGGGCGAATAATCTCCGCCCATTGCAATCTAATGCAACCGTAACCATAACACACCTCGAAAGTAAGTTTTTAATTTCGTCCCGATGCCATTGTATCATATATATGAATAGAAAATATTCGCAAGATAAAATTACTTAATATGAAAAATATTTTTATTATATTTTACCACAAATTATTTAGTCTATTAATTTTACCAGTTATCCTTCTAATATAAGTAAGTCCTTCTTCACGCCACAGATAAACCAGCTCTTGCATCAAGAAGTATGATACACTCTACCCTTTTCTCTTCATACAGGCTCTCTCTTCTCCAATTGGGTTATAACCCTATTGTCCTCACATGATACATCTCCACACCACTCATAGATATGTAAATCTTGCACTTTTATAATAAGTTTATCAAATTCCTCTTCAAGTTTCTCTATCTACTATTAAATATATCATCTCAGTCTCGTCCTATTGCAATAGTCATTCCACCTCTTGCAATCTTTCCTAATGTAAGCTGCACTGTATCAGTACCGCTCTTTTCTCGCAGACATTTCCAACTCCAACAGTAGTTTCCTTACAAATTCAGACCTCATTAAACTCTCCCTCTACTGCATTTAACCTCTTCCTTGCTAAATGTCAAAAAGGTGTACTGAGAGGCTTTGCAAGCTCATTTATAGCACTTTTTCATTCTATATCAATGCTTTCCAATAGATTTTATCGCTCTTATATCGATGCCTAGAACTAGATAAAACTCGTTCACAAAATCCAACATATTTCCTTCGACATCTGTATCTTTTTACATCCAACCCCTATATAAATACTTTTAGGTATAAGTGTCAATCATTACTTTCATATATCTTATCGGTTATCCTTACTCTAAGCTCGCATTTTACATCACCTTGGGATTTAGCTAATATCAGACACATCTATTTCCTATTATATCACTGTCAATGTCACCGACTCCTTATCAAGCAAGAGCGCTTCTCACATCCTTTTGCAAGTTTTCTTGATGAAATGTAAATTATACTTTTTGCGAATACATCCACTGCAAATACACCATTAATATCTGTGGCTCTAGTAATAACAAGGTTGCATTTATTGCCCTCCGATATATTCTGCCAGTTCGTTGGCTCCTCAACATGTCCTGAAAGCAGTGGTATCACATATCTACCAAGTTCGTCATTACCAGAACGCAGGATCACTACTTTATCTTTCACATATGGTGAAATACTCCTTATCGCAATCTGTTGCACCCATAAATATAATTGCATCATCAGCAAATATTGCTAGTTTCTTTTTAAATTAATTAATGCGTCATTCTCTCATCATCATATACTCGGGCAATGTATACGATAGCATAATATTTTGCTTTAATATCCATCAATCTGACATTTAACCTTCATTTTTGTGAATGAGAAAAATTACTATATTCATCATAGTTTTAGTCTGCACTATATCCTCTGTTTTCAATTTCATATTCACAAACAACAGAGTATATAGCCGGTATTACGTATGAAACAGCCGTTATAGCACTATTCACAACTCTGTATCCAGCCACAGGCGGCAAATTCCCAATAGTATTATTGAACATATGAATAAATATCAATGATAAAATATTTCTTGTTTTTATAATAGATAAGTCTATTATACAACCCATTATTGCAGTGTAAACACTTTGTACAAATATCATATAGCAGATACCAAATAAAACTCCTGACACAATAATGGCAAACCAAGGACTTTTGTATTTTCTCCAGTGAATTAAATATTAAAAATCTGAACAAAATTTTCTTCTACTATAGGACCTACTATGGATATTGAGTAATGACCAAATATATCACCTGACTCCAAATCATCGTATCTCCTAGAAAAATAATTTACATTTTCTGCCACATATGGAATAGACTATCAAAAATCTGTCCACTAATTCAAACCAAAAGTCCTGCTATTCCATAGAATACCAAACCCATTACAATCAAAACACAATTCCTTCCCAAATCCCAGCTTGACCTTATTATCATTTCTTTTCACTATAAATATAGATACTATAAGATAGATGACAATAAGCACTGAAGATATGAATGTATCTACAAATGCATTTATACTTGGGAGCAGAAAATCAGGTATTATCAATATTTTTGCATCCAGATATTTATCCCCTAAATATTATGTCCTTTCAAGCCACTCGTAGCTAAAATACAAAAGACGCAAATGATAATACACCCATATTATTATATAATTTCTCCTCATATATCTCCTCATTATTAGATAAAAAGGCCGCAGATGAAAACACCTACGACCCTAATATTAAACAAAGTAATTCTTATTCTTCACTTGACTCAGTCTCGGAATTTCTTTACATTCTCTTTCTCAAGCTCTTCATTTTCGCCTAGTGTCAATGCTTTTGATACTAAGTGAGGATCTTCTTATCTGCCCTCATTAAACTCAACAATAACGGCCTCAACCTCATCTCCTACCTTAAGCACATCTGAAGCTCAACATGGTCCATCTTGAAATCTGTGATACATGCAACAATGCATCAACACCATTTGAAATCAACAAATGCACCAAAGTCAGTCATTCTTGCAACTCTTCCCTTTACTACATTTCCACGTGCAAACTTCTCTTCAGCATCAAAGCTCATGGATTCCTGATCAGGAACTCATTGAAAGTGTAATTTTCTCACCTGAGATATCATAAATGAAAGCTGTAACAGTCTCACCGACTTAAATACTTTCTTTGGATTCTCATACTCCCCAACTCATCTCTGAGATATGCAAAGTCCATCTGCACCACCAAGGTCTACAAAATGCACCATCGTAGACATTCTTTACTGTACCCTCAATTACATCACTGGGTGTTATCTTTCAAATAAAGCTTTCTTTTTGCTCTTCCTTCTTAGCTAAAAGGGTTGCTTTCTGTCACCGATGATTCTTCTTCTTCTTGGATTAAATTCTGTAATAACGAATTCAATATCTACGTCCTTATCTTTTGATAAATCCTTTTCAAATGTATCTGATACAAGTGATGCCGGTATAAACACTCTGGCATCCTCTACAACCACACTAAGACCACCATCAACTACCTGTACTACTTTTCCTGTAAGAACTTCATGATTGTTGAAAGCATCCTCACGCTTCTTGTTTCCTCTATCCTGAGCCAATTCTTGTATGAAAGAAGAACTTGACCTTCTCCGTCATTTATCTTTAAGACTTTTTGCTTCCATCTTTTAGTCACCCACGTTTTGCGACTGTTCTTAAATCTAAACTCATTATCATTACTATATTCACTTCTTGTGATGATACCCGTCTGACTTAAAATCACATTAAGAATGATTTGATCTTCCCTAACACTCACTACCTTACCGTTGACAATTTCTCCTGTGCGTAGAGTCTTGAATGACTCATCTAACACTTTGTTCAAAACTTAGATCTGATAATACTTTTTGAACCTCCTCACAATGATATGTTTTGGGGTTTGACGCCCCTGCCGTAACCTCACACTATCCACAGAAAGTAAGCATCATAATCAGGTCCTCAAGAGTTTGAATAAATACTGTGTTCCTACCATTCTTCCTGACATATTTCCACAAACTTGCCTGTATTGGAACTTTTTGTCTCCAATAACTATCATGGCATCCACATTTGATGCTATATCGCCTCAACTTGTCTTTCCTGTGTTGCATTGCAAATTGTATTAAAACATCTTTACATCATAACTTAAAAAGTGATATTTTTATCAATGATTTCTTGAAATTTTTATGATTGATATGTCGTTTGAGCTCGATTATTATTTCTTTATCTGTAAATTTTATAAATTGATCGATATTTTCTACTGCATATGTATTTTCATCACAGCCCTTTTATTCCCATTACCTCCATGGATGTTCGGGTTTCCAATTATTACCACGTATTGTCCTTACCGCTTTGCACTGATGCTATGCATGCATATTTTCTTTACAAACGGACAGGTGGCATCCACCACCTATGTCACTCTGCTTTTACAAAATTGTATATATCTCTACTTCACACCATCATGTGAGCGAATGATTACGGTGCCCTTTGGTGGTGAATCCAGATCTTCTATCTTCACAGATTCCACCTCTTTTTCTCATATCCTTTCACTACTTCTTCATTGTGAATTATGGGTCCAGGTATATACTATTTCATTGCCCTTTTTAGCTTCTTCATATACAGTGTTTACCCTTTTCCACTCCAAAGCAAAAATCCGGCACTTTTTGCTAATTTTACTTTCATCTTTTCCTCTTTTACCATTGACAGTATCTTTGATACACCTCTTCAAGTGTCATATCTGATGAATCAAGATAATAGGCATCTTCAGCCTGTTTTAGAGGTGATATCTCTCTATTTCATATCAGCCTCATCTCTTTTTATTATTTCATCCTCTATCATCAGTTAATATCCAAATCCGTATGTCCCTTTTCTAAAAGCTCCAGTATATCTTCTGGCCTGACTTTTGAACTTGCATAAAGTAAATCTTTCAAATCGGCATT
>BNJV01003041.1_pt1 | contig 48574 bp, 76 predicted proteins | sample 8540591 | NCBI WGS metagenome assembly BNJV01 (sample SAMD00202457, study PRJDB9452) | human saliva metagenome | host: Homo sapiens | reverse complement strand
AAAATAAGCCTGATGGGAACATCGGGCTTTTTAAGTTTACACAAATAAATATAGATAAGACTAAATTAAACAAAAATAAAAATTTTTTTATGATTTATATGACAATACAGATTTTATAAAGATTTAAAAATTCTGAAAAAATCCGAAAAATTATTGATTAATATATACTTGTTTCAAATGATACAACAAATTGAATAGGAGAAATCTATGGAACAAAAGTATTACCATTAAAAAAATCTATGTAAGTCATATGGTCAAACTCAAATTTTTAAAAGATATTTCTTTTTGAAGCAAAAAGCAGGTAGAGTGACTGCTTTCCTAGGGTCCAAATGGAGCTGGTAAAAGTTCAACCTTACGTATCTTATTAGGATTAGACAAAGCAACATCTGGTCTTACCAAAATTGGAGATCAAACTTATAAGGAATTAAAATTTCCTCTAAAGACTGTAGGAGCTTCATTTGACAGTGTCGGTGCTCCTGATGATCGGACTGTTTATCAACATTTGAAAAATTGTTGCTGCTAGTAATGGGATATCCAGTCAGCGAATTGAGCAAGTCTTGGATATGGTGGATATTAGCCATAAGAAAAAAATCTAAAATTGGGAAATTATCATTAGGAGAAGGACAACGCTTGGGAATTGCAACAGCTTTATTAGGGAATCCTCAGTATCTGGTATTGGATGAACCGACAAATGGGTTGGATCCAAGAGGAATTCGTTGGTTTAGAGAGTTTATAAAAAAACAGGCTCAAGAAGGGAAGACAGTCTTACTATCATCTCATATATTATCGGAAGTGGAAGCAGTGACAGATGATGTGGTCATCATAAATAAAGGCAAAGTTCTTATAAAAGGGACTTTACAAGAAGTGATGAAAAATCTTTCTTCACTGGAGGAAGTCTTCTTTAGATTAACAGAGGGAGGAAAGTGACATGGCACTTATTTACTCTCTTCATTCTGAAATATTGAAATTACTTTATAAGAGAGCTACTCATGTTGTACTATTCTTGATACTAGTATTTCAAACGTTTTTAGCAAATATTGGTGCTTCTCAAATTGTTTCAGTTGGTATCCATGCTACACCAGAGACAAATCCAGAGTTAGTAGAAGCTATTCCCCCTATTGAATTTTTTTAGGATTTTGATGTTACTCTAATTGGCATTTTTTTATGATTATCTTAGGCTCAATCTACGGAGCTGAAGAGTATAAAAGGCTCTGCTATTCGTACAAGCCTCTCTCTAATACGAGTCGAATTACTCTCCTAGTTTCAAAGACATTAATTTGGCTGGTATTTTCTTTTGTCATTTCCTTCCTATCAATATTTCTGACGATTAACATGACACATTATGTTTTAGGACAAGATGGTTTATTGCTTTTTTCACTAAATGGGACAGTTTGGTTCTATATGTTTTTGGACAGTATAGCTTGGACATTGTTGGGACTTTTAGCCTATATTCTGGCTTTAACATTTAAAAAAGCCCTTGTTCCCCTATTGTTTTTGCTTCCTCAAGTCTACAATTTAGGAACATTCTTAGCCGATCATATATCAATTGCAAAATTTCTTCCAGTTTCATTGAGCTATGGACTGATTGCTACATCTCCACAAATGTTAGAACAGAATAGTTTACAAAATATTTTGCTTTTACTTTGTTGGAATTTGTCATTCTTGGCTTTGGCAATTTACCGCGTACTTCAGTCAGATATTGGAGGAGGAGAATGAGTTGAAAGAGCAATTTAAAAAGTGAGTATCTCAAGTTTATTATGAATCCTTGGCATTGGTTGATTATAGGTGCTCTATTACTTTGTGTTCCGTCGATGGTTATTTTTTTTAAATAGTAAACCAGATCAGTTGACTCTACACTTTGTTTTGGAACAGCTCCTGAAAAGTCTCTATTTAGGACAGGCAGGTTTTATTAGTCTAGCTGTACTATTTATAGGTCAAGAATATACAGGTTCTAGTCTTCGTACAAGTTTTTCTTACATGTCCAGATCGTTTAAAAATTTATAATATGTAAACTAGCTATTGTGTTATATGTGGAAATTGTATTATTGCTAGCTGTAATATCAGTATGTATACTATTTGCTCAAGGATATTACAATATCAATCTTTTGAGCAACATTAAAACATATTCTAACAATCCTATTTCCAGTTTGTATTTCTATTTTAACCTTCTCTCTTTTAAGTGGTATTTTTGTATTTATTTTCCGGTCTTTTACCTTAATTTTTGGGAATAAGTTTATCACTTTTATTGGGGCTAGGGACAAATGTTATTACAATTCAGTTCTTTATTTAGAAATTTACCCTTACTAGCTAGTATGAACTGTTACTATATCCATCCTTTATCACTTTATTATCCAGTGTGGCAAGGCTTAGGGATACAAATAGTTTGGTTATTACTTGTTTTTATAGTTGCTGCACTGATACTTAGAGAAAGAAATGTACGCTAAAGATAGAGGCTATCCTGTCTTTTTCTCAGTTAGTGTTATAATATATTCAAGGGGGTGAGTTATGGCTTACAAAATATTAGTGGTAGATGATGATCTTGCTATTCTTCGCCTAATTAAAAAGGTACTAGAATATGAAAAATATGAAGTAGTCATACGAAATAACATAGAAGAGATTGATCTTTGTGATTTTACAGAATTTGACTTGATTTTGTTAGATATTATGATGCCTGTTAGTGGTTTAGAAATCTGTCAGATGATTCGCGATCAGATAACTGTTCCTATCTGTTTTATAACTGCTAAGGATATGGCTGAAGATTTGGTAGCTGGAATTAATGCAGGCGCCGATGATTATATTATGAAACCTTTTAGTATGCAGGAGCTTTTAGCGCGTGTGAAAATGCACCTACGTCGTGAAGAACGGACTAAAGGAACTGCTCATCAGATAAAAAGCGGGAACCTTGTACTATATACTGATAGTAAGGAACTATTTATAAAGAAGGATAAGGTTCCATTGACGAGAAGGGAATTTGATATTGTCAGCCTTCTAGCAAGTCACCCAAATAAAATATACTCAATTGAGGAAATTTATAATTATCTATATCCACAAAGTTCAGAAGCTCTTTTACGTTCGGTTTCAGAGTATATTTATCAAATTCGTCAAAAAGCTGAAACCTTATCAGTTGAAATCCAATTAAAAACCTTGTACGGTGGAGGATATCAATGGGTAGAGTCAAAAGTTTTAGACAATTAATTCGAGAAACCTGTTGGAGAATTATTTGGCAGTTTGGTCTTGGTTTATTATTAGCTTATCTTATTCCCTTAGCTTCTGTATCCATACAAATAATGGAGGATGGGAAGCCTCTTAAAAAAATAATGATGTTCAATCAATTTTTTTCAATGTGTCATCATGGATATATATTTGTGTTTTATTGATTATTTCTAATAAGTTATCACATTGGTAAATTGTTGAAAAAAATTAAGTTATGAAATGAATTTGATTTATGAAAAATAGTATGTGGCTAGAAAGCGAATGTACAGAAAGATTAACAGTTAAGGAATTTTGTGAGACTGGAAATCGAATTATTGTGATGCAGGATCGTATTCGACAGCTATTAGATGATGAGAAGCAACAGAAAGAAGACTTGATGTTTCAGGTTTCAGCAGCTTTCTCATGATTTGAAAGACACCTCTAACTATCATCAAAGGGAATGCAGAATTTTTGCACACGTCCACTAAAGATGAGCAGTCTAAAGAATGTTTAGCAGATATAGTTCATGCTAGTCAACGCTTGCTTACCTATTTTAATCAGTTGATTCATTATTCTAAAACTTACTATGATGATGAGACAGGTTGGACGGAGTATTCTTCTTCAGATTTTTATCAATGAATTAGAGAAAGAAGTCTCTTTTTGATAAAAAAATCAGATGAAGTTTTCTTTTTGAACAAAATTTGAAAGGAACTGAAAGCTATTATATAAATCCATCTCTTCTGATTCGTGCAATACAAAAATATTTTTAACAAATGCTTTGGAGTATGCAGATAAACAGAATCCTAAAAATTAAAAATTAGGGTAGAGCAAGAGGGAAGGAATTGAAAAATAGGGATATGGAATAATGGCTCTGAATTTCCAGAGGAAGTTTTAACTAATTTTTGGGAAGCTATTTTTATCGTATGGATAAAGCTAGATCGGTCAAAGAGCAACATTTTGGTATTGGACTTAGTTTTGTATGTAGAGTTGCAGAACTGCACAAAGGCCGAGTTGAACTTAGAAATAGAGACGAGGGAGCAGAAGTTTTAATGATTCTCGATTGTATTAAATCAAAGTGATTTACTTACTAATTTGTTATCATAGGATTTAAATAAATTAAGATGTGAAAGTAGATAATAAAAAAACGAATGAATGATACCTAGTTCATGAAAAACTATTTGTCATTCATTCGTTTTTTTAAATTATTGGATAATACACGTAGCTTTATCTAGAATGTTGTTTTCCAGCATTGCGTTTTTTGTTTTTCTTCTTGTTAGAAGTTGTGATAGCTGTTGCTGGTTCAGGGGTTACATCTTTACGAGTGCTTGAAGTTTTGCTTGCTTTTGGTGGGTTCTTAGCAAATTCTTCACGTACTTTTTTACGAAGTTTTGGACGAACGATGTAGTTGATGATAAATTGTTGAAGAATCATCATGAAACCACCGACAACCCAGTAAAGTGTAACGCTGGCTGGTGAGAAGACAGAGAACACGACAATCATGAGAGGACTCATATAGAGCATCTTCTTGATTTGTTCTCTTTGAGTTTCATCCTCAACTCCATGTAAAGAAAGGAGTGATTGAAGATAGTAAAGGATACCAGCAAAGGCAACCAAAATCATACTAGGTGAGCCTAGAGGAATTCCTAGGTAGCTTGCTTGGGCAACTCCTTCAGTATGTTGGGCAGCAAAGTAGATAGCAGAGAAGAAAGGCATTTGAATGAGGATAGGGAAACATCCCACGCCGCCAAACATGCTGATGCCGTGCTCTTTTTGAGCAGCAAAGAGAGCTTGTTGAGCTTCTAATTTTTCTTCTTGAGTCGTTGCTTCTTTCAGACGAGTCTGATGTGGTTCAAGGACGTGCTTGAGAGCATTCATCTTCTCAGAGTGAAGGGTCGCCTTCCATGATTGGTAGATACCAAGTGGGAGGATAATCAAGCGAACGATAATGGTTACGATGATGATCCCAACACCGAAACCGAGACCTTGATCATTAGCGAAGTATTTGATAGCTTCTCCCATTGGAGCACCCAAGAAATCCCAAACGGGACCAGTTGGGAGTCCTGTTGATTTATCAACCTGGACACAACCTGTCAAGACTAATAGCATAGCCACTCCCATGACTGAGAGGGCGATTCGTTTAATTGATTTCACTGTTTTTATTCCTTCTTAAAAAATTATACCTTTCTATTCTACTGTTTTTTTGGAAATATACAATAGTTCTAGAGACCTAATTTGCGACTTTGAAGTCGGAATAGGAAGGAAAGTTGCTTAATTGGACGTCGAGATAGGTCACTTTTGAGAAAGGAGTTGGTCCTTTTCGGATTTCTTGGATGAACTTAGCCATGATAGCTGAAGACTCTGCTTGGGCAAGAATTTCAACGGTTCCGTCATCGTTGTTCCAGACCCGACCGGTGATTCCGCCTAGTTCGAGAGCTAGGGTATAGACACCCCAGCGGAAGCCCACTCCTTGGACGCGACCTTGGGCGATCATTTTAACCTTTTGCATACCAAACCTCCTTGATTGTGTTATAATATTTCTATGACTATTATAACCTCTAAAGCCAATTCTGTGGTAAAAAATGCCAAGAAATTGCATCAAAAAAAATATCGAAAATCTTCTTATTTAATTGAAGGATGGCATTTGTTCGAAGAAGCTATTCAGGCTGGTGCAAAGATTGAGAAAATTTTTGCTCTCGCAGAGTATGGTGAAAAATTAGTAGACTATCCTCAGACTGTCCTTGTGACAGAAGAAATCTTGCTCGATTTAGCAGATTCTCAAACTCCTCAGGGTATTGTTGCCATTGTTCAAAAGGAGGATGAGCAGTTACCAGATTTGAGACAAGGAAAGTATCTCTTTTTAGAAGATGTGCAGGATCCTGGAAATGTTGGGACCATGATTCGGACGGCAGATGCAGCAGGTTTTTCTGGAGTCATCGTTTCCAGCAAGTCAGCAGATATCTATAGCCTCAAAACGCTTCGCTCCATGCAAGGCAGTCATTTCCATTTGCCGATTTATCGTATGTCTGTCGAAGGGTTTGTGGAACAAGCTAAAAAGAGCGGTTTACCAATTCTAGCAACCACCTTGTCCCAGAACTCTAAAGATTATCGTGAACTGGCTCGGTTAGAAGATTTTGTCTTAGTCATGGGGAATGAAGGTCAAGGCATTAGCCCATTCATGACAGACCAGGCAGACCGATTGGTCCACATCAGCATGAAAGGGCAAGCGGAAAGCCTCAATGTCGCCATTGCGGCAGGCATACTCATGTTTTATTTGAGTTAAATGATTTAATTTTTGTTATAATCAGTAAAAAGATTTCATAAGGAGAAAAAAGATATGAATCAAACAATTATTCAAGAACGTTCAGGTTTGAATCAATTTTTATGCAAAAGTTTATGCTTTTGTAGGGATTGGGATCGCCTTATCTGCACTTGTTTCAGCCTTAATGTTAACGACCTTCCAAGACCTTCTTGTTCAGTTGATGTTTAACGCCCGCATATGGTTAATCGTAACAGGAGTAGTTGAAGTTGCTCTTGTAATTGCAGCAAGCAATATGGCTTATAAAAATAGCCCAGCAGCTCTTCCGATGTTTCTCATCTATTCAGTAGTGAACGGTTTTTCACTGAGTTTCATCGTATCACTCTATCTACCAGGAACGGTTCTAACGGCTTTCATTTCTAGCGCTGCCCTCTTCTTTGTCATGGCAATTATCGGAGTTGTGATTAAAAAGGACTTGAGTGGTATCGGGCGTGCTTTGATTGCAGCCCTGATAGGTCTCATTTTAGCTATGATTGTCAATGTATTTTTAAACAGTGGCCTCTTCGACTACATTATCAGTATTGTCATGGTTCTTGTTTTTGCAGGTTTGATTGCTTGGGATAACCAAAAGATTCGCTATGTTTATGAAGAATCAAATGGTCAAGTCGCAACAGGTTGGGCAATTTCATTGGCACTGAGTCTCTACCTTGACTTTATTAACATTTTCCTTAGCTTCTTGCGTATCTTTGGAAGTGACGATTAATACTTTTAGAGCTCAAATGAGCTCTTTTTTTAATTTTTACTTTTATTTTTACTGGCAAAAGGGTATAATCATCTTATTATTCAAAAGGAGAGATGTATGAAGAAAAGTTTTATCCATCAACAGGAAGAAATTTCCTTTGTAAAAAATACCTTTACCCAGTATTTGAAAGATAAGTTAGAAGTAGTAGAAGTGCAGGGACCAATCTTGAGCAAGGTTGGGGATGGGATGCAAGATAACCTTTCAGGGATTGAACATCCAGTTTCTGTTAAGGTTCTGCAAATCCCAGATGAAACCTATGAAGTGGTGCATTCCCTTGCTAAGTGGAAACGCCATACCTTGGCACGTTTTGGTTTTGGTGAAGGAGAAGGCCTCTTTGTTCACATGAAGGCTCTTCGTCCAGACGAAGATTCATTAGATGCGACTCACTCAGTCTATGTAGACCAGTGGGATTGGGAAAAAGTTATTCCAAACGGACAGCGCAATCTTGCCTATCTTAAAGAAACGGTGGAAAAGATTTATAAGGCTATTCGTTTGACAGAGTTAGCAGTAGAAGCTCGCTATGATATTGAGTCAATTTTGCCTAAGCAAATTACCTTTATCCATACAGAAGAATTGGTAGAGCGCTACCCAGACTTGACGCCTAAAGAACGTGAAAATGCTATCTGTAAGGAATATGGTGCTGTTTTCTTGATTGGTATCGGTGGAGAATTGTCAGATGGAAAACCTCATGATGGACGTGCACCAGACTATGATGACTGGACAACTGAGTCTGAAAATGGCTATCATGGCTTGAATGGAGACATCCTTGTTTGGAATGATAACTTGGGTGCAGCCTTTGAATTGTCTTCAATGGGCATTCGTGTCGATGAAGACACTCTCCGTCGCCAAGTAGCTATCACAGGAGACGAAGACCGTCTAACTTTAGAATGGCATAAAGCTCTCCTAAATGGACTCTTCCCATTGACAATTGGTGGAGGAATTGGCCAATCTCGTATGGCTATGTTCCTACTTCGTAAAAAGCACATCGGTGAAGTCCAAACCAGTGTTTGGCCTCAAGAAGTGAGAGATACTTACGAAAATATTCTTTAATCAATCGAGCCGTAAGGTTCGATTTTCTTTTTTTGATAAGAATTTGGTATAATATACGGTATGAAAATCGTATCAGGAATCTACGGTGGGCGTCCTTTAAAGACGCTGGACGGTAAAACAACTAGACCGACATCAGATAAGGTAAGAGGAGCTATTTAATATGATTGGTCCCTACTTTGAAGGTGGGCGAGTGCTAGATCTTTATGCTGGCAGTGGTGGTTTATCCATCGAAGCAGTCTCAAGAGGGATGTCCAGTGCCGTTCTGGTCGAGAAGGATCGCCGAGCCCAGAATATAGTCGCAGAAAAATATCCGAATGACTAAGGAAACTTCTAAATTTCAATTATTGAAAAATGGAATCCAGTCGTGCATTAGAACAGGTTGATGGTGTCTTTGATCTTATTTTTTTTGGACCCTCCCTATGCCAAGGAGCAAATCGTGTCGGACATTGAAAAAAATGGCGGAGAGAAATCTTTTTCAGAGGATGTCATGGTGGTTTGCGAAACAGATAAATCAGTAGAACTTCCAGAAGAAATCGCCTGTTTGGGTATCTGGAAGGAAAAAAATATATGGGATTAGTAAGGTGACGGTTTATGTCAGATAAGATTGGGCTATTTACAGGTTCCTTTGATCCGATGACCAATGGACATTTGGATCTCATTGAGCGTGCAAGTAAGCTCTTTGATACATTGTATGTAGGAATTTTTTTATAATCCTCATAAAAACAGGATTTTTGCCGATAGAGAATCGAAAGAAAACTGTTGAAAAAGCACTAGCACATCTCAAAAATGTCCAAGTCATAGCTTCTCACGATGAATTAGTCGTTGATGTTGCTAGAAAATTAGGTGCAGGGATCTTGGTGCGTGGCTTGCGTAATGCAACAGATCTTCAGTATGAAGCCAGTTTTGATTTTTACAACCATCAACTAGCAGGAGAAATGGAGACAATCTATCTCCACAGTCGCCCAGAGCATGTATACATCAGCTCTTCGGCTGTGAGAGAACTATTGAAATTTGGTCAAGATATCAGTGGGTATGTACCAAATGCTGTCCTAGAGGAGTTAAACAATGAAGAAAAAAACTAGATGGCCCTTATATCTCATTATTGGGCTCATTATCACTTTTATCGCTTTTACAGTGCCCCTGCCTTATTATATCGAGGTGCCAGGAACTTCTGAAGATATTCGAAAGGTCTTACAAGTTAATAACCAACCTGACCAAGAGGAAGGTTCCTACCAATTTGTAACAGTTGGAGTTAAACATGCTAGACTGGTTGATTTAGTCTATGCTTGGCTAACACCTTTTACGGACATACATAGTGCCAAAGAGATGACTGGTGGTTCGTCAGATGCAGAATTTATGAGAATCAACCAGTTTTACATGGAAACTTCGCAAAACATGGCCAAATATCAAGGTCTAAAGACGGCCGGTAAGGAAATCGAGCTCAAATATCTGGGTGTTTACGTTTTGACTGTAACAGATAACTCGACTTTCAAGGGAGTTCTTAATATTGCTGACACCGTAACAGCGGTGAATGATAAAACTTTTGAGAGCTCCAAGGAGATGGTTGACTACGTTAATTCTCAAACTCTAGGTGATCAGGTTAAGGTTACTTATGAGGAGGATGGAAAAGTTAAGACTGCCGAAGGAAAGATCATTACTCTAGAAATGGGAAGAATGGTATCGGAATCGGTTTGATTGACCGTACTGAAGTATCTAGTGATGTACCAATCAAGTTTTCAACTGCTGGCATTGGTGGTCCTAGTGCTGGGATGATGTTTAGTTTATCCATCTACACGCAAATTGCAGACCCTACTCTTCGAAATGGACGGATTATTGCCGGTACAGGAAGTATCGATAGAGATGGTAACGTAGGTGACATTGGTGGAATTGATAAAAAGGTTGTTGCTGCAGCTAAGAAAGGAGCTACTGTATTCTTTGCTCCTAACAATCCAGTAATTGAGGAAGCTAAAAAGGCAAATCCAAATGCCAAGAGTAACTATGACACAGCACTAGAAGCAGCTCAAATGATTAAAACAGACATGAGAATCGTTCCAGTCAAAACGCTTCAAGATGCGATTGACTATTTAAAAAACAATCCCTAAACAGTAGGCGAATCCCTAAACTAGCGTAGAAAAAAAGAAGATGGTATAATAGGCAAATGATTCAATTGTTTTTTACCCTTAGTAGTCATATGTTTTTTGTCTACCTAGTCTTTCAGCTCTTGAAAGATTTGGTCAGATGGGATCAAATTTTGAAGGTGACAAAGGATAATGCGAAGAAGGTTCGACTCTTGGTAGTATTGTGTAGTATCGGTTTAGGATATCTGATTAGTTCCTTTTTTCTGAACCTCTACCAACTTTGGCAAGAAGCAGTTAGAACGTTATTCTAAAATTGTAAGTGAAGGAAAATACTTTATGGAAAAAATTGTAGTTCAAGGTGGCGATAATCGTTTGGTTGGAAGTGTTACCATCGAGGGCGCAAAAAATGCAGTTTTGCCACTGCTTGCAGCAACTATTTTAGCAAGTGAAGGAAAAACAGTCTTAAAAAATGTTCCTATTTTATCGGATGTTTTTACCATGAATCAGGTGGTTCGTGGATTAAATGCGAAAGTAGACTTGATCAAGAAGCACATATTGTTGAAGTTGATGCTACTGGAGACATCACCGAAGAAGCACCTTATAAGTACGTCAGCAAGATGCGTGCTTCAATTGTAGTATTGGGGCCAATCTTGGCTCGTGTAGGACATGCTAAAGTTTCGATGCCAGGTGGCTGTACTATCGGTAGTCGCCCTATCGACCTTCACCTAAAGGGACTCGAAGCAATGGGGGCTGAGATTACTCAGACGGCAGGATATATCGAAGCTAAGGCAGAACGCTTGCACGGTGCACATATCTACATGGACTTCCCAAGTGTAGGCGCTACTCAAAATTTGATGATGGCGGCAACTCTTGCTAACGGTGTGACTGTCATTGAAAATGCTGCGCGTGAACCTGAGATTGTCGACCTGGCTGTTCTCCTAAATAAAATGGGTGCCAAGGTTAAGGGGGCAGGAACAGAAACTGTGACGATTACTGGTGTTGAGCAACTACACGGTGCAACTCACAATGTTGTACAAGACCGTATTGAAGCAGGTACCTTCATGGTAGCAGCTGCTATGACTGGTGGAGATGTCTTGATTCAAGATGCCATCTGGGAACACAATCGTCCCTTGATTGCTAAATTATTGGAAATGGGTGTTGAAGTCATCGATGAGGACGAAGGAATTCGTATTCGTTCTCAACGTGAAAAATTAAAGGCTGTTCACGTTAAGACACTTCCACATCCAGGATTTCCGACAGACATGCAAGCGCAGTTCACTGCTCTGATGACCGTTGCTCAAGGTGAGTCAACCATGGTAGAGACTGTATTTGAGAATCGTTTCCAACATTTAGAGGAAATGCGTCGTATGGGCTTGCATTCTGAAATCATCCGTGATACAGCCCGTATCGTCGGAGGACAGCCTCTCCAAGGTGCAGAAGTTCTATCGACAGACTTACGTGCCAGTGCAGCCTTGATTTTGACAGGCTTGGTAGCTGAAGGTGAAACAGTTGTAGGAAAGCTTGTCCATTTAGATAGAGGTTACTACCGTTTTCATGAAATTAGCTCAGTTAGGAGCTAAGATTGAACGGGTAAGTGTGGAAGCTGATGAAGATGAATAAACGATCCAAATATGTCTTACGTCGCTTTGTCCTAGTAATTGTAGTATTACTACTAGGATTCTTAGCTCTTGCTATTGGTTTGATGATTGGCTATGGTATTCTAGGAAAAGGTCAAGATCCTTGGGCTATTTTAGCACCAGCAAAATGGCAAGAACTCATCGCAAAATTTACAGGAAAATAGACTGGGAGACCAGTCTTTTTCTAGGAAGTGAAATGAAGGAGAAAGTATGAACAAAAAAACAAGACAGGCCCTAATTGGCCTCTTGCTCTTTTTGCTCTTGTCAGCAGGAAGCTACTATATTAAACAAATGCAGTCTTCCAACACTGCACCACAAACACAAGTAAAACAAAAATCACAGTCGTCTGATACTCCAAGTAAAGAACTGGCTGAAAGTGTCCTAACAGATTCGGTTAAAAAACAAATCAAGGGCACGATAGAGTGGAATGGCGCAGGAGCCTTTATCGTCAATAACAATAAAACCAATCTAGACGCCAAGGTTTCAAGTAAACCCTATGCGGATAACAAGACAAAAACGGTAGGAGGAGAGACAGTTCCCACAGTAGCGAATGCAATCATGTCAAAAGCAACAAGGCAGTACAAGGACCGTGAAGAAACTGGCAATGGTTCAACATCTTGGACGCCTGCGGGTTGGCATCAGGTTAAGAACCTAAAAGGGAGCTATAATCACGCAGTTGATAGAGGTCACTTGTTAGGCTATGCCTTGATAGGTGGCTTAGATGGCTTCGATGCTTCTACCAGCAATCCTAAAAACATTGCCGTACAGACAGCTTGGGCCAACCAAGCGCGTGCAGAAGATTCCACAGGCCAAAACTACTATGAAAGTCTGGTTCGAAAAGCCCTAGATCAAAAACAAACGAGTGCGTTACCGTGTGACGTTGCTCTATGCGTCTGAGGAAGACTTGGTGCCGTCCGCATCGCAGATTGAAGCTAAATCCTCTGACGGAGAGTTGGAGTTTAATGTCGTGATTCCAAATGTCCAAAAGGGAATTCAGTTAGATTACCGAACAGGTGAGGTCACAGTCACAAAAAATAACTAATTGATCAAGAGGTTGAGGGGAAATCCCAACCTCGTTTTTTATTAGTCATGAACTGTTGACACGATTGCTTGTTTTTTGCTCTTCTGATTTTAAAGAGCTTTTTTGAAGATTCACAAGGCTGGAACTAGGGCGTCGGGACTTAGATTGCAGCTCTCTATTCAGCGACCCTTTATCATAGAAATTGAAAATTAATGTGTAGAAATTGGAAAATATGGTATAATAGTTTCAATTATACTTTTTAGGAGAAGGAAAATGGAAGACCCGAGCAGTCAGGATTTGTTACTGCAATTTATTTTATTAGTTGTTTTGACCTTTTTAAATGCTTTTTTCTCTGCAACAGAAATGGCCATGGTTTCACTTAGTCGTTCACGTGTTGAGCAAAAAGCTGAGGAGGGAGATAAACGCTATATCCGTTTACTAAAGGTACTTGAAAACCCGAATCACTTTATCAACCATTCAAGTTGGTATCACCTTAATTACGATCTTGTCAGGGGCTAAACTAGCAGATTCACTTGGAGAGTTGATCGCCTCTTTGATGGGAAATAGCGAAACTGCCTATGCGGTAGCTAGCTTCTTATCATTAGCTTTCTTGACCTATATTTCTATTGTTTTTGGCGAGCTTTATCCGAAGCGAATTGCTCTAAATCTTAAGGATGCCTTGGCTATCCGAACAGTACCGTTTATTATTGCTCTTGGTAAGATTGTGAGTCCCTTTGTTTGGATGTTATCAGCATCAACTAATCTTTTGAGTCGTTTGACACCGATGACATTTGATGATGCGGACGAAAAAATGACTCGTGATGAGATTGAGTACATGTTGTCTAAGAGTGAAGAAACCTTGGATGCTGATGAAATTGAAATGTTACAAGGGATTTTCTCGCTAGACGAGCTCATGGCACGTGAAGTCATGGTTCCTCGAACCGATGCTTTCATGGTAGATATTCAAGATGACACTCAGAACATTATCCAAAGTATCTTAAAACAGAACTTTTCTCGTATTCCTGTTTATGATGGAGATAAGGATAATGTTATTGGATTGATTCATACTAAGAGTCTTCTTAAAGAAGCCTTTGCCAGCGGTTTTGACAATATTGTCTGGAAGCGAATCTTACAAGATCCACTTTTTGTACCTGAGACCATTTTTGTGGATGATTTATTAAAAGAGTTTAGAAATACCCAAAGACAGATGGCTATCCTACTGGATGAGTATGGAGGTATGGCTGGTCTAGTTACGCTGGAGGATCTCCTTGAGGAGATTGTTGGTGAGATTGATGATGAAACTGACAGAGCTGAAGTCTATGTTCATACTATTGGTGAGAATACCTACATTGTTCAAGGTACGATGAACTTGAACGACTTCAATAGTTATTTCGATCTTGAACTTGAAAGTGATGATGTAGATACAATCGCTGGTTACTATTTGACTGGCGTGGGAACTATTCCAACATCAGAAAAACTTAGCTATGAGTTAGAAAGTAGCAATAAGCATATCACTCTAACCAATGATAAGGTCAAAAATGGACGTGTAACCAAGCTTAAGGTTCAAATCCAAGAACTTGAATCAGAAGAAGAAACAGAATAAAACAAAAGCTTTATCAGAGTAGAACTGATAAAGCTTTTCTAGTAGTAAAAAAGAAAAGACTCCTGTGGGAGTCTTCGATAATATAGAGGCGGTAGACGGATTTGAACCGACGATCAAGCTTTTTGCAGAGCCGTGCCTTACCACTTGGCTATACCGCCTTAACTTTTATTATTATACCCTTTAAATTAAATCTCGTCAATAGTTTCTTTTCTGAAAATATAAGTTTTCCTGTTTATCAGATGGTATGCTAAATTCCCAAACTAAGTTCCACCGCTAGTACAAGTGGAAGTTAATCTGATAAAAATCCTAAAAAAACCAGTGGAAATCCGTGTCAGGGTAAGTTCCACTGGTTTTACTAATGCTTGATTTCATCGTTTTTTTGTATCCGAAAGGAATCGAAAAAAAGAGCGCACAAAATCCTCTCATCTGAAAGCGTTTCAGATTGAGTTCCGCTATGGTGGAAGTTAGTGTGAGACGTTTGAATGGGGTTGAAGGTTTAATTTTTTTAGAACTTACGTTGGAGTAATTTAGAAGACTGACAGACGTCTTCTGCAGGTATTTTAGAAATGCCGAGAAGCTTAGGAATTTCTTCTCCGTAAGTAAAAAGCAAAGAGTTCATAGGCTGATTTTTCCATTCAAAGCAGCGCGCTTGACGCTATTGACATGTGAACAAACGAGATTGATGTCCTCTTGAGTTAAATTGTTAAAGGAAGTTCCCTTTGGTAGAATGTCGCGAATCAGCGTGTGATTTTTTTCTCAATTCTCCCTTTTCTGGTCAGAGCGATTAGGGTCACAAAAGAAGAGTTTTATTTCACCACGAATATCCATTTCGATGTCATTAACCCTGGCAAACTCTCCTCCATTATCTGTCAGAATAACAGGAAAGAGTTGGAAGAAATCTTTGTCAGCTTCGTGAAGAGTGTTTTTGATGTCATAGAGGTGTTTGGTAACCTCAAGGGCAGTTTTATTCTCCAGAAGCCTAGCGAAGATAAAGTTACAGAAGGACAGGTTGAAGGTGAGTAGGACCTTGCCTCCAGTCCTGCCCATAACTGTATCCATTTCCAGCCAAGAGTTTAGTTGGTTAATACTCAATTATTTTCAAAAAGCAACCTCGTCCATTGTCTGCTGACAGTAGACTTTAAAACGCTTTTTTCCAGTCCTAGAATAACTTCTTGAAGCTTATCAATGACAGCTTCCAATGTTTGGAAAGCCTTATTTTTAAAACCTCGTTTTCGAATTTCTTTCCAGACTTGTTCAATAGGGTTCATTTCTGGTGTATAAGGTGGGATAAAAGCCAATTCAATATTACTTGGAATCTCTAGGGTACTTGATTTATGCCATATAGCATTATCCATGACAAGTAAAAATATAGTCATCTGGATAAGCTTGTGAGACTTGCCGTAGAAATTCATTCGTCCACTCAGTATTACATCCTCCAGCAATAAGGAAGAAGGAATCTCCTGTCTGAGCATCTACTGCCCCATAACAATAGCGATATTCTCGCATATAATGACTCGGAATGCTAGGTCGGATTCCTTGAGGAGCCCAACAAGAACTCATCTTACTGATCCTCCCGAAACCAGCTTCATCTTGGTACATCAATCGTACTTTGTTATAAGTCCCCTCCTCTTTAAAGCGCTTACTTAAGGTCTCGAATGTAGATTTTATTTTTAGACGTCTCAATTGTCTGAGCGTCTGCCTTCTTGGGATGTTCAGGTCGAGGAGTGACCGTTCGCCAACCATGGCGTTTCAGGAGATAATAGAAACCATCACGTGTGGAAGTGCGACCAATCTCTTTTTGATAGGCTTCAAATAACTGATTGACAGTTACAAATTCCCCAGCCTGAGCAGCTTCTATATGACGTTTTAGGAATGCTTGTTCCTCTTCGTAAGTCATATATTCTCGATGACGTCCACCACGGGTTTCTTGAAGAAGAGCTTCTAAACCAAACTCCTTATATTTTTTCAAATTCCTCCAAACAGTTGTTTTATTACAATCTAGCAGATCCATGATTTCCTTATAACTCTTTTCTTTTGAGCGAAAATAAATAATCTGTAGACGTTTGTGATATTTGGCGTACGATGAATCTTTTAAGAGTTGTTCAATTTTTTGTGTTTCTTCGTTTGTAAGTTTCATAACTACTATTATAAGATGTTTTTTGATTTTAGTCCAGTATAAGTGCTAAATAGTTTTGGAAATCCTCATAGGAACGGCCTTTTTTCGCTTCTTTAGGGATGGAAGGTAGGTTACTTGTTCGTCTTTCTTTGAATTTAACGGCTCTAGTTAGATCAATAGGAGCGATAGACAGGTAACCTTTTCGGGTGTGTCGATAGACGGTTGAGGAGCTGACATCAAGGTTATGAGTTTTGAGGATATGATAGATGTGTTGTCCCTTTTTAACCCCATCAGAAATGACTTTATCCATGTACCAGAAAGTTTGAGAATTGAGAGGAGTTCCTTCACGAGCTTCGACAAGAGTTTGTTCGTATTTTTGAGCTTGCTTTAGCGAGGTAGAAGATTTTCTGATAGCCACAGTTTTGTCTTCTTTTTAGAGCACCCATTACAGACAAAGGGAGCTTTATCAAGTAGAGGGCAAGGAAGGTTGTTAGAGGTAGAGTCTCTAATTTGTTTGTTTCGTTTGACTTCTTTGGAAACAGTAGTTGGGTCTTTTTAGTATAAATTGCCCAATAGCTTTGAAGGTTTCACCGCGCTCTAAACCTAATTGGATATCATTACGGTCTGAAAGGGTAAGGTGTTTATGTTTGGTCATAGTAGTACTCATTTCTACCACAAACGTCTCACACTTAATTCCACCATAAAAAAATCCGTTTTTAGACTAATTTCCACTTCGGTCAGGCAAGTGGAAGTTACTTTGAGAAGTTACCTATCAGATGGTATGCGACAAAATATTCTGAAAAATTCGTTTACTTTTTGAAAGGGATTATGGTATAATCAACAGTATCTCATTAATTTTAATAGAGGAGTTAACTAAACATGAAAAAAAGTCGGATTTTTGCGGTAGCGGGAGTGTCCTTGCTTGCTGCAGGAGTGCTTGCTGCATGTTCAAACACGAATTCAAATGCAGGTTCAAGCAATGCAAAAATTAGCATCAGATTATAAATACGTTTATTCAGTTGATCCTGAAAACATTGGATTATGTTGTTAACAACGTTGATTCTACTTCTTTTGTAACTACAAATGCAGTAGATGGTTTGCTTGCTAATGATAAATATGGCAACCTCGTACCATCGATTGCTGAATCATGGACAGTTTCACAAGATGGTTTGACTTATACTTATAAAATCCGTAAGGATGCTAAGTGGGTTACTGCTGAAGGAGAAGAATACGCTCCAGTTAAAGCCCAAGACTTTGTGACAGGGTTGAAACATGCGGTAGAAGGAAAATCAAAAGGGCTGTCTGTTATTAGTTCTTCAATTAAAGGACTCAGCGCTTACATTAACGGTGAAACAAACGACTTTTCAACTGTTGGGGTAAAAGCAGTTGACGATAACACTTTGGAATACACCTTGAATCAGCCAGAGACTTTCTGGAATGATAAAACAACAAATGGCGTGATGATGCCAATCAACGAGGATTTCCTTAAATCTAAAGGGGAAGGCTTTGGTGCACCTACAGATCCATCTTCTATTTTGTATAATGGACCATTTGTTTTGAAAGCAATCACAGCTAAGTCTTCAATCGAAATGGCTAAGAATGATGCTTATTGGGATAAAGATGCAGTTAAAATTCAAAACATTAAATTTACATTCTGGGATGGGAAAGACCAAGATGTTGTTGCTAAAGGATTCTCAGAAGGACAATACAGTAAAGCTCGTATTTATCCTACTAGCTCAACATACGAAAAATATGCGTCTGAGTTCAAAGACAACATCTACTTTAGCGAACCAGGATCAGCTATCGCTACTGTCAGTGTGAACTATGGCCGTTCAACTTATAACCATACTTCAAAAACAACAGATAGTCAAAAAGAATCTACAAGAAAAGCCTTGCTAAATAAAGAATTCCGTCAAGCCCTAAACTTTGCGGTAGATCGTAATTCTTACTCAGCACAGACAAATGGCACAGAAGGAGCTGCAGTTGCAATCCGTAATACTTTCACACCATATAATCTTCCAGTTGGTGATAAACAATTTGGTGAACTTGTAGAAGAAAGTCTTTCGAAGACAAACTCAGGCACATGGTCAAATATTTCACTTGCTGATTCGCAAAATGGTCTCTACAATGAAGAAAAAGCTAAAGCAGCCTTTTGCAAAAAGCAAAAAGAAAGCTTGAAAGCTGAAGGGGTAGAATTCCCAATCCACTTGGATGCTTTAACAATCCAAGAATCTACAGCTGTTGTAAACCGTGTTCAATCACTTAAACAATCTATTGAAAACGTACTTGGATCAGACAATGTTGTAATCGATCTTCAACAAATGACCCAAGCAGAAGCATTACCACTTTCATTCAGTGCTCCAACAGCAAAAGAACAAGACTGGGATATTCATACTTTGACTGGATGGAATCCAGATTATCAGGATCCATCAACTTTCTTAGACCAGTACACGATTAAAGGCGGAAATACTCGCTTGCTTATGGGTATTGACAAAGATACTGACGCATCAGTTATCCAAAAACTTGGTTTGTCTGACTATGAAAAATTAGTTGATGAAGCAAATAAAGAAAATCAAGATGTTCAAAAACGCTACGAAAAATATGCCCTTGCTCAAGCTTGGTTAACAGACAACGGTTTGACAATTCCTGTGATGGCAGGTCCAAAAGAAACCGCTGTATCATTTGTATCTAAAGTTATTCCATTTACTTCTTCTTACTCAGCTGCGGGTCTTAAAGGAGAAACCTCAGGTTACTTGAAGTACACTGAGGTTGGTGAAAAACCTATTACAAAAGAAGAATACCAAAAAGCTCGTGAAAAATGGCTCAAAGAAAAAGCTGAATCAAACGAAAAAGCTCAAAAAGAATTAGCGAGTCACGTGAAATAAATAATGCTCATCAGAACTTTCTCCAAAAGGAGAAGGTTCTTTTGGGATTTTAAAGGAAATAATATGAAAAAAATATGTTTTTTTATGCGTATCTTGCGGTCGTTAGTTTCTATCTTTTTTTAGTAACGACCTTGATTTACACAATCATCTATACGATGGTTCCACGGAAGTTGATCTTCAAACAAGATACTAACTACAATAAAATTGCAACTACAGCTGATAAACGCGATAACTATGAAAATACCGTTTATGAGCGTATGGGTTATATCGAATATTACGATACAAAAGAGTTGCAGGAAAAAGCTAGTAGCATTGACCCTTCTGTTACAGTAGATGCAAATGATACAAATAAAGCTATCTATGAAAAATACATCCAACAACTTGGGAACGGTTGGACTTTAGGTGAGTTTACAGAGAGCGGTCAATTCTATGCTACTCGTGAAATCCCTATTTTCGAGCGTGTGTTCAAATTCTATGCAAACTTGCTTGATATTGACCATACAAACAAGATTCAAGACCCAGAAAATCCTAACTTAGAGCGTTATTTGCGTTTTGAAAACGATCCAGCTATCGGATGGTCTTTAGTAGGTTCAGGGACTAAACATAAATACCTCTTGTACTTCAACAGTCAGTTCCCATTTGTTCATCAGAACTTTGTGAACTTGAACCTAGGAGATTCTTACCCAACTTATGCCAATACTCCTGTACTTCAAGTTATCACACAAGGGCAAGGACAAACGAAGACTTCTGAAGTTCAATTCCCAACTGGTAAGAAAATGTCATCAGTCAATATCTACTCAAGAACATATAAATCTCCAAGTCAAGCTGATGCGCGTGAAGTAGCGAACTACGGTAAAGGTGATCCATATACAGCTACTGAAAGCAACTATCAGTATCCATCTATGATTACCAGTTCTGCTATTGCTGGTTTGATTGGCCTTGCAATTTCGTACGCGATTGCGGTTCCACTTGGTTCTGCAATGGCTCGTTACAAGAATACTTGGATTGATAGTTTCTCTACAGGAGTTTTGACCTTCTTACTTGCTCTTCCAACTATCGCTCTTGTCTATATCATTCGTTTGATTGGTTCTTCAATTGGACTCCCTGATTCATTCCCTATCTTGGGTGCTGGAGACTGGCGTTCATATGTACTACCTGCAGTTATTCTTGGTTTACTTGGTGCTCCTGGTTTGGCTATCTGGATTCGTCGTTACATGATTGACTTACAATCACAAGACTTTGTTCGTTTTGCACGTGCAAAAGGTCTTTCTGAGAAAGAAATTTCTAATAAACACATCTTTAAAAATGCCATGGTACCACTTGTTTCAGGTATTCCTGGTTCTATTATCGGTGTTATTGGTGGAGCTACTCTTACTGAAACAGTCTTCGCCTTCCCAGGTATGGGTAAAATGTTGATTGACTCTGTAAAAGCGTCAAATAATAACATGGTTGTTGGTCTAGTTTTCATCTTTACTTGCGTCTCAATCTTCTCTTACTTAATTGGGGATATTTGGATGACAATTATTGACCCACGTATTAAGTTGACAGAGAAAGGAGGCAAATAATGTCTACAATTAGTAATGATAAATTTCAGTTTGTAAAACGCGATGACTTTGCCTCTGAAGCAATTGATGCTCCTGCCTACTCATATTGGGGTTCTGTTTTTAGACAATTTTTGAAAAAGAAATCAACCATCATCATGCTTGGTATTTTGATTTCAATCGTTTTGATGAGTTTCATCTACCCAATGTTTTCTGATTTCGACTTCAATGATGTAAGTAAGGTAAATGATTTTAGCGCTCGCTACATTAAACCAAATGCGGAACATTGGTTCGGTACAGATAGTAATGGTAAGTCTCTTTTTGATGGTGTCTGGTTTGGAGCCCGTAACTCTATCTTGATTTCCGTTATTGCGACCTTTATCAATATTGTAATTGGTGTTATTGTCGGCGGTATCTGGGGTATTTCAAAATCAGTTGACCGCGTCATGATGGAAGTTTATAACGTTATTTCCAACATCCCACACTTATTGATTGTTATCGTCCTAACATACTCAATCGGAGCAGGTTTCTGGAATTTGATTTTTGCCATGAGTGTAACGACTTGGATTGGGATTGCCTACTCAATTCGTATCCAAATCATGCGTTACCGTGACTTAGAGTACAACCTTGCTTCACGCACACTCGGAACTCCAACATACAAAATTGTCATTAAAAATATCATGCCACAATTGGTATCTGTTATTGTTACGACTACATCACAAATGCTTCCAGCATTTATCTCCTATGAAGCCTTTCTGTCATTCTTTGGACTTGGATTGCCTATTACAGTACCAAGTTTAGGTCGATTGATTTCAGATTATTCACAGAACGTAACAACAAATGCATACCTCTTCTGGATTCCATTGACAACTTTGGTCTTGGTATCCTTGTCACTTTTCGTAGTTGGTCAAAACCTAGCGGATGCTAGTGATCCACGTACACATAGATAGGAGTAGACATGACAAAAGAAAAAAATGTAATTTTGACTGCTCAAGATATTGTCGTGGAATTTGATGTTCGTGACAAAGATTTTGACAGCTATTCGTGGAGTATCTCATCGAGTTTGATTGAGGGAGAGGTTCTGCACTCGTTGGAGAATCTGGTTCAGGGTAAATCTGTTTTAACAAAAAAACTTTTCACAGGAATGTTGGAAGATAATGGTCGTATTGCACGAGGTAGTATTCATTTACCGTGACCAAGATTTGACTGAACTTTCTTCTAATAGAGATTGGGAACAAATCCGAGGTGCCAAGATTGCAACTATCTTCCAGGATCCGATGACCAGTCTTGACCCAATCAAAGACAATCGGAAGTCAAATCACAGAAGTTATTGTGAAACACCAAGGGAAAACGGCTCAAGAAGCAAAAGACTTGGCGATTGACTATATGAATAAGGTTGGTATCCCTGACGCTGAGAGACGTTTTAATGAATATCCATTCCAGTATTCTGGTGGGATGCGTCAACGTATCGTTATTGCGATTGCTCTTGCCTGTCGTCCAGATGTTTTGATTTGTGATGAACCAACAACAGCCCTTGATGTGACCATCCAAGCTCAGATTATTGACTTGTTGAAAGCACTTCAACAAGAATACCACTTTACAACAATCTTTATTACCCACGACCTTGGTGTTGTAGCAAGTATTGCTGATAAAGTTGCAGTTATGTATGCGGGTGAAATTGTTGAGTATGGTACAGTTGAAGAAATTTTCTACGACCCACGTCACCCATATACATGGAGTCTCTTGTCAAGTTTGCCACAGTTGGCTGACGAAAAGGGTGAATTGTACTCAATCCCTGGAACACCTCCATCACTTTATACTGAATTGAAGGGAGATGCTTTTGCTCTTCGTTCAGACTATGCGATGAAGATTGATTTCGAAGAAAAAGCTCCACAGTTTGCAGTATCAGATACTCATTGGGCGAAAACATGGTTGCTTCATGAACAGGCTCCAAAAGTTTCAAAACCAGCAGTGATTGAAGACTTACACGATAAAATTCGTGAAAAGATGGGCTTTGCTCATCTTGAGGACTAGGAGGAAGGAAATGTCTGAAAAATTAGTAGAAATTAAAGACTTAGAAATTTCCTTCGGTGAAGGAAGCAAAAAGTTTGTAGCTGTTAAGAATGCAAACTTTTTTATCAACAAAGGAGAAACTTTCTCACTCGTTGGAGAATCTGGTAGTGGTAAGACAACAATTGGTCGTGCTATTATCGGTCTGAACGATACCAGCAAAGGGAGATATCATCTTTGATGGTACAAAAAAATCAATGGTAAAAAAATCACGTGAACAAGCAGCGGAATTAATCCGTCGCATCCAAATGATTTTCCAAGACCCAGCCGCAAGTTTGAATGAACGTGCAACAGTTGACTATATCATCTCTGAAGGTCTTTACAACCACCATTTATTTAAAGACGAAGAAGAAAGAAAAGAAAAAGTTCAAAACATCATTCGTGAAGTGGGACTTTTGGCTGAACACTTGACTCGTTATCCACATGAGTTTTCAGGTGGACAACGTCAACGTATCGGGATTGCTCGTGCCTTGGTTATGCAACCTGACTTCGTGATCGCGGATGAGCCAATTTCAGCCTTGGACGTTTCAGTGCGTGCCCAAGTTTTGAACTTGCTCAAGAAATTCCAAAAGGAATTGGGCTTGACTTATCTCTTTATCGCTCACGATTTGTCAGTAGTTCGTTTCATCTCTGATCGTATCGCGGTAATTTATAAGGGTGTCATTGTTGAAGTGGCTGAAACTGAAGAATTGTTTAACAATCCAGTTCATCCATACACACAAGCACTGCTTTCAGCTGTACCAATTCCCAGATCCAATCTTGGAACGTAAAAAAGTTTTGAAAGTCTATGATCCAGATCAACATGACTACGAAACTGATAAACCTTCAATGGTAGAAATTCGTCCAGGTCATTTTGTTTGGGCTAACCAAGCAGAATTGGAACGCTATAAAAAAGAAATGAAATAATCAATAAAGGTTTTATAATCTAGCTAGAAGGATTCTAGAAAGATTATGAAACTTTTTTTATTTTACAGATAAAAAGCTTGATTATCTATAAAAAAATTTGATATACTGAATACAATGAAAGTACAGAATAGTTAGATAGTCGAGATGAACTCAGGGAGAATCGCATGGATCAACAACCAAATTTTTTTACCAACATGGCAAGAGCAATTGGAATATGTCTTTGGGTGAAAAGGGTATGGAAGTATTGACTGAGAAAGAAGGAATCTGAGCCAAAAAGCCCTTTAGAGTTTAGCTAGATTTCTTTTCAGCATTAAAAACTAGATATCATCCTCTACCTTGGATTCTGGGACTTCCTAAGAAAGGAAGACAGAAAAATGAAATTTATTTTGGATATTTTGTTTTATATCTTAGTGAAGCCACTGATTGCAATTGTAGAATTCATTTGGTATCTTATTTGCTTGATTTTTTTATGATTTCCTTATGAATGTATTGTATCTGATTTTTAATTGGTTTTTTTAGTTTGTTTTAGAAACTAAAAAAATCGGGAGTAGTTACTTATAGATACTCCTATATAATTTTATTATCATAAAAAAAGGATGGGAATACTCCTCCTTTTTTTGTTTATATCAATAAGATTAACGTGAAAGATTTTATAAAAGTTGATGCAAATTGATAGATTTGTAGAGAGTCTAGGAAATAGACTAGATTTAGTTTAATCCATTTATGATGGTATAGGTAACTTTTCAAAGGTGATCACATCACCCTTTTGAGTCGCAAGTTGGATACGGTTGTCTTTGATGCGGATAACTTGTATTTCCTTGCCATTTACCTTGACAATGCTAGCTTCGATATTTGGGATAGTCTACGACTAAGTCTCCACCAACATTAGAAAGGAAGGATAGTGTTTCAAGATTTCTTTCTTTCCATTTCATGCTGACTTCAAAGTTACCACGGGCTACGAGACCTGAGACTTGTCCGTCTTTCCAGGCATCTGGAAGGGCTGGTAATGGGGCAATGTAGCCTGTGTGAGACTGAAGGAGCATTTCTGCCATACCGCTGGTTGCCCCAAAGTTACCATCAATTTGGAAAGGTGCGTGCGTATCCCAGAGGTTTTCTAGGGTTGAAGATTTGAGCTGTTCTGCCAATAAACGGTGGGCACGATTTCCATCTAGGAGACGGGCCCAGAGGTTGATTTTATTGGCCTTAGACCAACCAGTACCACCATCTCCACGATGGTTTAGAGTTGCACGTGCAGCTTCTAGATATTCAGGCTGATCTTTGCCAAATGAGCGTTCCTGGGAAGAGACCAACTAGATGGGAAACGTGACGGTGGTGATTTTCAATGCCTTCGTTAGTGAATTGTGGGCTGTCTTCTTCGTACCATTCCTTGATACGGCCGTCTTGGTTGATATGAAGTGGTTTGAGCTTGTCAAATTTAGCCTTCACTTCGGTCACCAAATCTTGGTCGACATTCAGATGATTGGCTGCTTCCATATAGTCGTGGAAGAGCTGCCAAACTAGAGATTGGTCAAAGGTATTCCCAATCGTGATAGTTCCATGTTCTGGCGAGTAAGATGGAGAAGAAACCCAACGGTCACTGGCCTTGTCGTAGTGCAAGAAGGAATTCCAAAACTTGGCAGTTTCCTTGAGCATTGGATAAATCTTTTCTTTGAGATAAGTTTCATCCTTGGTGAATTTGTAGTAGTCATAGACGTTCTGCATCATCCAAGCATTGGCAGCTGGAGACCAACCCCAATAGTAGTTCCAACCAGGAGTAGTCCAGCCAAATGGTGTCGCCTGAGTATGAACCAACCAACCGTTTTCTTGACCTTCTTTTGACTCGATACCTGCATATTCTTTAGCAGCGATACGACCATAGTAGCGCATGTCATCGATATAATTGATCATTGGCTTAGCCGTTTCTGCAAGATTGTTCATGTAGGCAGGCCAGTAGTTCATCTGTAGGTTGACATTGAGGTGGTAGTCAGAATTCCAAGGTGGATTATCTACTGCATTCCAGACTCCTTGCAAGTTGGCAGGGAGGGCATCTGTCCGGTTACGAGAAGAACTGATTAGTAGGTAACGTCCGTATTGGAAGAAGAGTTCTTCTAGTTTTTGTCCTTTTGTTGGATTATAGGTTTGGAGAGCTTCTTTTGTAGTTTGATTAGACTTGCTACCACCGAGGTTTAGTTGAACACGATTGAAAAGACTTTGGTAATCCTTGATGTGGTCATTTTTCAGAGTCTCGTAGTCTTTGGCTTTGGCAGCTTCGACGATAGATTTGACAGTTTTTTCTACATCAATATCCTTGCGGTAATTGGTTTTCGGATTTTGAGCAAAATTAGTCTTGGCACTGAGTAGCAGTGTTGCATAACTTGCTCCCAGTAACTGTCAAATAACCATCTTGAGCAGTAACTTGTCCATCTGTCTTGATACCAAGATAAGAGGCAAATTTGAAGACCGTTGTCTTTGACAGTTCCCCTTGAGCAAAATACCATTTAGAATCAACGCTGACAGTCCCTTGTTTGTACTTTAGAATATCTCCCAAGAATAATCTCCATTAGCAATCAAATCTTCTGTCAAGCTATTCCAAAGGGTAAAAATCAAGAGTCTTATCTCCCTTTTTAGTCAAGTGAGTGACAGTAACATCATCCGGATAGCTAGAGAAAGGTTTCGTGCTTTAAAGTTTGTACCGTCTTGGGTATATGAAGTGGTCGAGATAGCTTCAGAAATATCTAAGCCACGATGATAGTCAGTAACATTTTCCAAGCCCTTCTTCTGGTTATTAAAGACCATGAAAGATATCACCGAAAGATAAGTAGCGACCGTATTGGGCATTGTTTGGTCCCAACCAAATTTCTCTCTGCTAGTTGTTTGGCTTTTTTTGACGGTCACCGTCTTCTAAGAGACTTACGGATTTCTGCTAAGACTTTGTAGCGGTCCTTGATAGTTTCCTCCGTTGTAGTCTTGACTATCTGGCTGTGAGGCCTCCAGACCAAAGTGTTTTTTTCGTTGTACTGGATTCTTTCTTCACCGATGAGTCCGAAAAACCTTAGCACCCATTTCTCCATTTCCGACTGGGAGGGCTTTGTTTTTTTCCCATCCATCATAGGAATGAGCAGCTGGTTGGTCGTATATTAGTTGATAGTTATATTTATTTTCCATAGATTTTTTTAATATTGAAGTAGGTAGTATAGTTGAGATTTATGATTTTACTATAGCAGACACATTAACTTATTGCAAGGCTTTAAAGACCTCATTTGTTTATTTTAAGGACAGTGTGTATTTTAGATTTTATAATGGATGATAAGCAAGTTTTTTTATAGGTAAGGTGAATTAAAATGTTGGTCAGTTGCTTTCTGAAAGCGTAACTCAAACTAGTCAGGCGTAGGACTTTATGGTATAATATAGAAGATTCAAAAAGAAACAGGAGAAATGTTATGAACCTTATTTTAGCAATTGTATTGATTCTTTTGGCTTTTCTAGGAGGAGCTCTTGGAGGTATGTACTTGGTGCGCAAGCAAATCGAAAAAGAATTTGCGGATAACCCACGTTTGAACGCAGAAGCAGTTCGTACTCTGTTGAGTGCAAATGGTCAAAAACCAAGTGAAGCTAAGGTACAACAAGTTTACCACCAAATCATTCGCCAACAAAAAGCAGCTCTTGCTAACAATAAAAAGAAATAAAATAGGAAAAAGTCTGGGATGAAAGTTCCAGACTTCTCACTATGTTTGACTGATATTTAGAGACAAGACTTTTTCCTTGCATTCTATTGATATTTGATTATGATTAAGATGGAGACAACTGATGATGAATCAGTCGGTCGGAAATTTCAGTAAGAAATGTAATGATAATGAACTATCAATCAGAATAATAAGACTAGAAAGAAGACTATATGGATAATCGACCAATCGGTTTTTTGGACTCTGGTGTTGGAGGCTTAACTGTTGTGCGTGAGCTCATGCGTCAGCTTCCTCATGAAGAAATCGTCTATATTGGAGATTCGGCACGGGCGCCATATGGCCCTCGTCCTGCTGAGCAAATTCGTGAATATACTTGGCAGTTGGTCAACTTTCTTTTGACCAAGGATGTCAAGATGATTGTCATTGCTTGTAATACAGCAACAGCAGTCGTCTGGGAAGAAATTAAAGCCCAGTTAGATATTCCTGTTCTTGGAGTGATTTTACCTGGCGCTTCAGCGGCTATCAAAGCAAGTCAGGGTGGGAAAATCGGAGTGATTGGAACACCGATGACCGTACAATCAGATATCTATCGTCAAAAGATTCATGACTTGGATCCAGATTTGCAGGTTGAAAGTCTGGCTTGCCCCAAATTTGCTCCTTTGGTCGAGTCAGGTGCTCTATCGACCAGTGTGACTAAGAAAGTCGTATACGAAACCCTACGTCCCTTGGTCGGAAAAGTGGATAGCTTGATTTTAGGTTGTACTCATTATCCGCTTCTTAGACCCATTATCCAAAATGTAATGGGGCCTAAGGTCCAACTAATCGATAGTGGAGCGGAGTGTGTTCGCGATATCTCAGTCTTGCTCAACTATTTTGAGATTAACCGTAGTCGAGATGCGGCGCCACTTCAACACCGTTTTTACACAACTGCAAATAGTCAGAGTTTTGCTCAAATCGGAGCAGAATGGCTGGAAAAAAATATTCATGTGGAGCATGTAACATTATGACAAACAAAATTTATGAATACAAGGATGACCAGGACTGGTATGTTGGCTCCTACAGTGTTTTTGGTGGTATCCGTACTTTGACGGATGATGAGTTAGAGTTTTCCGCTATTTGATTTGGCCAAAAATCTTTCGAGATGAGGAGCGAGGATTTTCCACTTTCAGTTACCGTTTTACGTTATGCTTCAGCCTATCGCCTATTCTCTTTTGTGGTAGATATCCTCAATCAAGAAGCAAATCGAAACTTAGAAGTTATTCAACGCCAAGGAGCTTTGCTCTTAGTGGAAAACGGAAAGCTCTTGCATGTGGAATTGCCTAAAGAAGGAGTGAATGTTCAGGACTTTTTCGAGACAAATAAAGGTCAGAGAAACCTTGCTCATAGCGACTCGTAACGAGGGAAAACCAAGGAATTTCGTGCTATCTTTGACAAACTTGGGCTATGACGTAGAAAATCTCAAAGATTATCCCAGACCTACCTGAAGTTGCTGAAACTGGGTATGACCTTTGAAGAAAAATGCTCGCCTTAAAGGCTGAAACCATTTCTAAATTAACAGGTAAGATGGTTTTAGCTGATGACTCTGGGCTCAAAGTCGATGTGCTTGGTGGTCTACCAGGCGTTTGGTCGGCTCGCTTCGCAGGAGTCGGAGCAACCGATCAGGAAAACAACGCTAAACTCTTGCACGAATTAGCCATGGTCTTTGAACTCAAGGACCGTTCAGCGCAATTTCACACAACCTTGGTCGTAGCTAGTCCCAGGTAAGGAAAGCTTGGTTGTCGAAGCTGACTGGCCAGGTTACATTAACTTTGAACCTAAGGGTGAAAATGGTTTTGGCTATGATCCGCTCTTCTTAGTAGGAGAAACTGGTAAATCATCAGCCGAATTAACCCTTGAAGAAAAAAATAGTCAATCCCACCGTGCCTTAGCCGTTAAGAAACTTTTGGAGGTATTTCCATCATGGCAAAGCAAACCATCATTGTAATGAGTGACTCCCACGGAGATAGCTTGATTGTAGAAGAAATACGTGACCGCTATCTTGGAAAAGTCGATGCTATTTTTCACGATGGTGACTCGGAACTTCGCCCAGATTCACCACTCTGGGAAGGAATCCAGGTAGTCAGAGGAAACATGGATTTTTATTCAGACTATCCAGAACGCTTAGTGACTCAACTGGGTCCTACCAAGATTATCCAGACTCATGGGACATTTGTTTGATATTAACTTCAACTTCCAAAAGCTTGATTTCTGGGCTCAAGAGGAAGATGCAGATATCTGTCTTTATGGGCACTTGCATGTTCCAAGTGCTTGGATGGAAGGGAAGACTCTCTTTCTAAATCCTGGTTCTATCAGTCAACCACGTGGAACAATCAGAGAATGTCTCTACGCTCGTGTGGAGATTGATGATAGCTACTTTAAAGTAGACTTTTTGACACGTGACCATGAGGTTTATCCAGGCTTGTCCAAGGAGTTTGCTCGATGATTGCCAAAGAATTTGAACAGTTTTTACTGGAGCAAGAGGAAACCTTTTTAACTCCTGCTGAAAATTTGGCTGTGCTCATTGATACTCACAATGCAGATCATGCAATTCTCCTCCTTAGCCAGATGACCTATACCAGAGTACCAGTCGTGACTGATGAGAAAAAATTCGTCGGAACTATTGGTCTTAGAGATATTCTTGCTTACCAGATGGAGCAGGGATTGAGTCAGGAAGCCATGGCAGATACGGATATCGTACACATGACCAAGAAGGATGTTGCAGTGGTAGCTCCAGATTATACATTGACAGATGTTTTACATAAGTTAGTGGATGAATCTTTCCTACCAGTTGTTGATAAGGATGGAATTTTCCAAGGGATTATTACACGGAAATCAATCCTTAAGGCTGTCAATGCCCTTCTGCATGATTTTTAGTAAGGAATATGAGATTCGAAAGCAAATGAGAGAATGGATTTCAGTATTTTTTTAGAAGAAAAAGCAAAATCTATCTAGTAATTCTAAGCAGTCTTATAAGTATGATTTGGAGCAGTTTTTTTGGATTTTGTTGGAGAAACAAATTTCAGAGACAAGTTTAAAAAAATCTACCAAGCTCAATTATCAAATTTTAAAAATCAGTGCCCAAAAGCGTAAAGTTTCTGCTTGCAACCAATTTCTTTACTTTTTTTATACCAGAAAGGAAAGATTGGCACCTTTTATCGTTTAGAATTGCCGAAACAGGCTGAGAAAAAAGCAAGTTCAGTCAGAACTTTTTAGACCTCAGTTCTTTTCTGGCAAGAAAGTGCTTATCCAGAAGGGACGCTTGTTAGCCTTTACTGATAGTAGAATTGGGCCTCTTGCCGAGTGAAATTCTAGCCTTAAAAAAACAGGGGATGTGAACCTAGATTTTCAAGTGTTTGAGAGTCAATAAAGCTTCTCAACAAAGAATCTTGAGCCTTCCCATAAACTTTGCTTGCGGAGTTAGAGACCCTTGATGGGGCAGACCTATCTCTTTGAAAAAAAGCTGGGAAACCGTACTCCCGTCAATGGGCCTTTTCGTCAGTTGGAAGCTTTTCTAAAGGAAAAAGGTTTTTCAGACTTTATCTGCCCAAGGGATTGAGAGAACAGTTTATATTAAGACAAATCGAAGAAAAGGTTGACTTGTACGAAATCGCTAAAAAAATTAGGATTAAAGACAGTCATGACCTTGGAAAAAATATAGATAATGGATATTAAATTAAAAAGATTTTTGAAGGGCCTTTGGATCTTGCTCTTACACTTGGTTTCAAAGTACCAGATGGATATCTATGATGTACCGATTACAGAGGTTATCGAGCAATATCTAGCCTATATCTCGACATTACAAGCTATGCGTTTAGAAGTTGCAGGTGAATACATGGTCATGGCTAGTCAACTCATGCTGATTAAGAGTCGCAAGCTCTTGCCCAAAGGTTGCAGAAGTGACGGACTTTAGAGGATGACCTGGAGCAGGATCTCCTTTCTCAAATCGAGGAATACCGTAAAGTTTAAACTTTTGGGAGAGCAGTTGGAAGTCAAGCACCAAGAACGAGCTCAATATTACTCAAAAAGCACCTACAGAGTTGATCTATGAGGATGCAGAACTTGTGCATGATAAGACGATGATTGATCTTTTCTTAGCCTTTTTCAAACTTGCTTTCCAAGAAAAAAAGGAAGAATTCTCGCAAAAATCATACAACAATCTCTACGAGATGAGTATAAGATTGAGGATATGATGGTTATCGTTCGAGAAGCCTTGGTTGAAGGTCAACAATTATGCTTGCAGGATTTGTTTAAAGAAACCAAGGATTTACAAGAGGTCATTACACTCTTTTTAGCGACCTTGGAGTTGATTAAAACCCAAGAAATTCTCTTGATTCAAAAAGAGCTTTTGGAGATATTTATCTCCTGAAAAAGAATGAGGAAAAATCAAGTAGAGCAGAGTCAAGCTTGATAGAGAGGAAATATGAGTACTTTAGCAGAAATAGAAGCGCTCCTGTTTGTAGCGGGTGAGGATGGGGATTAGAGTCCGTCAGTTGGCTGAGGTCCTCTCCTTTGCCACCGACTGGGATTCAGCAAAGTCTTAGAAAAAAATTAGCCCAAAAAGTATGAAAAAGACCAGGATTCCAGTTTAGCACTTGATTGAGACAGGTGGTGCCTACAGATTGGTAACCAAACCTCAATTTGCAGCCATTTTGAAAAGAATACTCTAAGGCACCCATCAATCAGAGTCTGTCTCGGGCTGCCCTTGAAACCTTGTCCATCATTGCTTACAAGCAGCCTATCACACGGATAGAGATTGATGCTATTCGGGGGGTTAATTCAAGTGGAGCGCTAGCTAAGTTGCAAGCCTTTGACTTGATACGAGAAGACGGGAAAAAAGAAATTCTTGGACGCCCTAATCTCTATGTAACGACGGATTATTTCCTGGATTATATGGGGTATTAATCACTTTGGAAGAGTTGCCCAGTGATTGATGAGCTTGATATTCAAGCACAAGAAAGCCAATTATTTGGTGAAAGGATAGAAGAAGATGAGAATCAATAAATATATTGCCCACGCAGGTGTGGCCAGTAGGAGAAAAGCAGAAGAGTTGATCAAGCAAGGATTGGTGACGGTTAACGGCCAAGTGGTTCGTGAACTAGCAACGACTATCAAGTCAGGCGACAAGGTCGAAGTTGAAGGTCAACCAATCTATAATGAAGAAAAAGTCTACTATCTTCTTAACAAACCACGTGGAGTGATTTCAAGTGTGACAGATGACAAGGGTCGTAAGACTGTTGTCGATCTCTTACCCAATGTGAAAGAACGTATTTACCCTGTGGGGCGTTTGGACTGGGATACATCTGGAGTTTTGATTTTGACCAATGATGGGGATTTTACAGATGAGATGATTCACCCTCGTAATGAGATTGACAAGGTCTACGTGGCGCGTGTGAAAGGAATTGCTAACAAAGAAAATCTCCGTCCCTTGACTCGTGGAGTTGAGATTGATGGCAAGAAGACGAAGCCAGCTGTTTACGAGATTTTAAAAGTAGATCCAGTAAAAAACCGCTCAGTTGTTCAATTGACCATCCATGAAGGGCGCAATCACCAGGTTAAAAAGATGTTTGAAGCTGTTGGTCTCCAAGTGGATAAACTCTCTCGAACTCGTTTTGGACATCTAGACTTAACGGGTCTTCGTCCAGGAGAATCACGTCGTCTTAATAAAAAAAGAAATCAGCCAATTACACACCATGGCTGTAACCAAATAATAAATAATGAAAAAAATTTTTAATTGCGCCAGTGCGCTTTTTACCAACGATTTATCTCGCCTGCTTTTCCCGCCATCTTGCCGCTTTGAACCGACTTGTTCGAACTACATGATTCAAGCTATCGAAAAGCATGGTGCCAAGGGAGTTCTGATGGGCTTAGCACGGATTTTACGGTGCCACCCTTGGTCTGAAACGGGTAAAGATCCAGTACCAGACTACTTTTCATTAAAGCGAAATACAAGAGAAGAAGGATCACATTTGTGATTCTTTTTCAGCTCTTTATCAACTGTAGTGGGTTGAAGAAAAAGCTAATACTCTTCGAAAATAAAATTCAAACCACGTCAGCTTCACCTTGCCGTACTCAAGTACAGCCTGCGGCTAGCTTCCTAGTTTGCTCTTTGATTTTCATTGAGTATAAGATCTGGAGAGGACAATTGATGTCCTCTCCATTTTTATAGTATAGTGGATTGAGCCTAGAATAGTACGACAAGGAATCTAAAACGTTTTTAGAAATTAATTTGACTTTCCTAATCACTTTGTTCATATCTTATTTCAATACACTATACAAAGAGACTGAATCTCATTTTGATCCCTATTTTTGATTTGGTCTCTTTTTCTTGTTTTTTTGCTGTACAAGTTTAAAAAAAGAGACAAATGTGATATACTAAAGGAGCAAGTATTCTAGTAGAAACAGGACAAATCATATGAAACAAACAATAATTTTATTATATGGTGGACGCAGTGCAGAACGTGAAGTGTCTGTATTGTCGGCTGAGAGTGTGATGCGTGCGGTTAACTATGATCGTTTCGCAGTCAAAACCTTCTTTATCAGCCAGTCCGGTGATTTCATCAAAACCCAAGAATTTACCCAAACTCCTGGACAAGAGGAACGTCTCATGACCAATGCGACTATTGATTGGGACAAGAAAATTGCTCCAAGTGCTATCTACGAAGAAGGAGCCGTTGTCTTTCCAGTTCTTCATGGACCTATGGGAGAAGATGGTTCTGTTCAAGGTTTCTTAGAAGTCTTGAAAATGCCTTATGTCGGTTGCAATATCTTATCTTCAAGCCTTGCCATGGATAAGATTACTACCAAACGTGTTTTGGAGTCTGCTGGGATTGCCCAAGTTCCTTACGTAGCGATTGTTGAAGGGGATGACTTGGCCTCTAAGATTGCAGAAATCGAAGAAAAATTAACCTACCCAGTTTTTACCAAACCATCCAATATGGGTTCTAGTGTTGGTATTTCTAAGTCTGAAACTAAAGAGGAACTCCATCAAGCTCTAGAACTTGCCTTCAAGTATGATAGCCGTGTCTTGGTAGAGCAAGGAGTCAATGCACGTGAAATCGAAGTTGGTCTCTTAGGAAACTACGATGTCAAGAGCACGCTTCCAGGTGAAGTTGTCAAAGATGTAGCCTTCTATGACTATGAAGCAAAATACATCGATAATAAGATTACGATGGATATTCCCAGCTAAGATTAGCGATGATGTGGTATCGGTAATGCGCAAGAATGCCGAAACTGCCTTCCGTGCTATTGGTGGACTTGGTCTCTCACGTTGTGACTTTTTCTATACAGATAAGGGAGAAGTTTTCCTAAACGAGCTTAACACCATGCCAGGATTTACTCAATGGTCTATGTATCCCTTACTTTGGGACAATATGGGAATTTCTTATCCAGAATTAATTGAACGTTTAGTTGATCTTGCTAAGGAAAGTTTTGACAAGCGTGAAGCGCACCTATTGTAAAGACAGACATAAGGGCGGGGAAGGACTCCTTGCCCCTTTTTAAAGGAGTAAACATGAAACTTACGATTCACGAAGTTGCGCGTGCCGTCGATGCAAAAAATGATGTGACAGGATATGCGGATAGCCCGCTAGTCAAGGCTGAGTTTGATAGTCGTTTGATTGGGCCTGGAGATTTATTTGTGCCACTAAAGGGGGCGCGTGATGGTCATGACTTTATAGAGACAGCTTTTGAAAATGGCGCTGTTGTAACCCTGTCAGAAAAGGAAGTAGAAGGTCATCCTTACATTTTAGTAGATGATGTCTTGACAGCCTTTCAAGCACTTGCGGCCTATTACCTTCAAAAGACAGGTGTCGATGTCTTTGCTGTTACAGGTTCAAATGGGAAGACTACTACCAAGGATATGTTGGCTCATTTGCTTTCTACAAGTTACAAAACCTACAAAACGCAAGGAAACTACAATAACGAGATTGGCCTTCCCTACACGGTTCTTCATATGCCAGATGATACTGAGAAGTTAGTCTTGGAAATGGGACAGGATCACCTAGGAGACATCCATCTCTTATCTGAACTAGCTCATCCAAAGACAGCTATTGTGACCTTGGTAGGAGAAGCTCATTTGGCCTTCTTCAAGGACCGTTCAGAGATTGCCAAAGGGAAATTGCAAATCGCTGATGGGATGGGAAAGGGTGCCTTGCTCTTGGCACCAGCTGATCCCATTGTTGAGGATTATCTACCAGCTGACCAAAAAGTAGTTCGTTTTGGTCCAGGTGCAGAACTAAAAATTACAGATTTGATTGAGCGTAAGGATAGCTTGACTTTCAAGGCTAATTTCTTGGAGCAGGCTCTCGACTTGCCAGTAACTGGTAAGTACAATGCGACCAATGCCATGATTGCATCTTATGTAGCTCTTCAAGAAGGAGTGACTGAGAAGCAAATCCATCAAGCCTTCCAAAACCTAGAATTGACCCGCAATCGTACCGAGTGGAAAAAGGCTGCCAACGGAGCGGATATCTTGTCAGATGTATACAATGCCAATCCGACTGCTATGAAGCTCATCCTCGAAACATTTTCAGCTATTCCAGCAAATGAAGGTGGTAAGAAAATCGCAGTTCTGGCAGATATGAAAGAACTTGGAGATCAGTCTGTTCAACTTCATAATCAGATGATTTTGAGCATTTCACCAGATGTTCTTGATACTGTTATTTTCTATGGTGAAGACATTGCTGAATTGGCTCAATTAGCCAGTCAAATGTTCCCAATTGGCCATGTTTACTACTTCAAGAAAACAGCTGAAGAAGACCAGTTTGAAGCCATGGTCAAGCAAGTTAAGGAAAGTCTTGGTGCACATGACCAAATCTTGCTTAAAGGTTCGAATTCTATGAATCTAGCTAAGCTAGTAGAAAGTCTAGAAAATGAGCACAACTGATTTCGCCAAAGCTATTCAGAGAATGTTAGCCATTACTGATACTGGGTTGACCTATACAAAGGATCCTTTTGACCGTGAACGTTATGAGGATTTACGTCAGATTTTATGGAGTGTCTTGCAAGATCAAACAGAGCTCGATCAAGAGGAATTGACTGCAATTTTAAAACCAACAGCTAGCTATGCAACTCCCTTGATGGATGTAAGGGCTTGGATTGTTCAAGACCAGAAGATTTGTTTGGTTAGAGGACAAGGAGAGGATACTTGGGCCTTACCTGGTGGCTTTGGCGAAGTCGGATTTTCTCCCAAGGAAAATATCCGAAAAGAAGTTCAGGAAGAAACAGGATTTTTCTGCAGAAGTAGGTTCTTTATTGGCAGTTTTTTTGATACCAACCGCTTTCAACTTCAGAACAAGCAGTATGCAAAGTTCGTCTTTGACTGTCAGTTATTAGATGGACAATTTCAAGAAAATCAAGAAGTTGCTGAATTAGGATTTTTTGACATTTCGGCTCTCCCTCCCTTATCTGAAAAAAGAATAACTAAGGAACAAATGGATATCCTATGGCAGGTTTATCAGGGTGAGCGGGAACAATATGTTGATTAGAAGCTTTGTTTTAGTTTAAGGCCACTAGCTTCTTTGGAACACAAAAATATTAGAAATAAATGTAAGCTATGATCTATAGACATAAGTAAGAGAATGGCTTATATGAAAATGAGGAAAGTTACATGAATGTTTGGGATGCTTTATTTACCACCCAGGCTACGGAGCCACCCCGATTTGATCTTTTTTGGTATGGAAGTCTATTTAGTTTATTGGCATTGACTGTATTTCTTGCCTATCGTTATGGTGATAAAAAAGTTTGTCAACGATTTTTCCAGATTTTACAGGCGACCCAGTTAATCCTTCTCTACGGTTGGTATTTGGTCAACCAGATGCCTCTGACAGAAAGTCTGCCCTTTTATCATTGCCGTTTAGCAATGTTTGTAGTGCTTTTGACCCCGGGAGTCTCTAGAGTCAAACAGTACTTTTCTGTGCTTGGAACCTTTGGGACATTGGCAGCCTTTGTTTATCCAGTGCCAGATCCCTATCCCTTCCCCCACATCGCTATTCTGTCTTTTATTTTCGGACATTTAGCCCTCTTTGGAAATTCCTTGATTTATCTTTTAAAGGACTATGATGCTAGTTTATTGGATTTCAAACGAATCCTAGTCATCACATCTTCGCTTAATGCGCTGATCTTTGTGGTTAATCTAATGACGGGTGGAGATTATGGCTTTTTGACAAAACCACCATTGGTTGGAGACCACGGTCCTTTGATCAATTATATAGTGGTTACGCTGTTCTTGACTTGCGCTATTTACTTAGTTTCTAAGGCGTTTCAGACCATGCTTGAGGAGAAGGGTGAAAGAAGACTACGAATCTGGCAAAAATGAAAAAATATTTTCCCAACCGCTTGACTTTTATCTGAGAATTTTGATACAATAATAGGCGGTATTGTTTACCCCATTTGTAAGGCCCCGGAACCTTTCAAATAACTCGCGGACCGGAACATCCGCCCTGTAAACAAAAACGACATTCATATAGGAGAAATCATGAACAAAACTACATTCATGGCTAAACCAGGCCAAGTAGAACGCAAATGGTACGTTGTTGACGCAACTGATGTACCTCTTGGACGCCTTTCAGCAGTTGTTGCTAGCGTACTTCGCGGAAAAAACAAACCAACATTCACACCACACACTGATACAGGTGACTTCGTAATTGTTATCAATGCTGAAAAAGTTAAATTGACTGGTAAAAAAGCATCTGATAAGATTTACTACACTCACTCAAACCACCCAGGTGGATTGAAATCAATCTCTGCTGGTGAACTTCGTTCTAAAAATGCAGTACGTTTGATCGAGAAATCAGTTAAAGGTATGCTTCCACACAATACTCTTGGCCGCGCTCAAGGTATGAAATTGAAAGTATTCATTGGAGCTGAGCACACTCACGCTGCACAACAACCAGAAGTTCTTGATATTTCAGGACTTATCTAAGGAAAGGAACAATAAAGTATGTCACAAGCACAATATGCAGGTACTGGACGTCGTAAAAACGCTGTTGCACGCGTTCGCCTTGTTCCAGGAACTGGTAAAATCACTGTTAACAAAAAAGATGTTGAAGAGTACATCCCACACGCTGACCTTCGTCTTGTAATCAACCAACCATTCGCAGTTACTTCAACTGCAGGTTCATACGACGTTTTCGTTAACGTTGTAGGTGGTGGATACGCTGGTCAAGCAGGAGCTATCCGTCACGGTATCGCTCGTGCCCTTCTTCAAGTAGACCCAGACTTCCGCGATTCATTGAAACGCGCAGGACTTCTTACACGTGACTCACGTAAAGTTGAGCGTAAGAAACCAGGTCTTAAGAAAGCTCGTAAAGCATCACAATTCTCAAAACGTTAATCAACACGATTATATCAACGTTTACAGACATTCAAGAATTATTTCTTGGATGTCTTTTTTTGTTCAAAAAACTAAAGTTCACCCCAAAATTCACCCCATATTCACCCCATCAATTTTTTAAACTACGAAAGCAATATCACCTACAGTCCGATTGACTTTATCTTTGATATTAACGTAAGTTTTTGTAATCTCTTTATCACTATGAGTAAGAGCTTCTGAGATGGCTTCAAGAGAAACACCTGCTTGTTTAGCAAGAGTAGCACCAGTATGTCTTAGTTTGTGTGGTGATGCTGGTGCTAATTCGGGATGTCTTCGTCTGACTGATTTCATCTTGATAAAAACTTAAAAATTTTTCTAATTATAACGAAGCATAGTCAAAAAAAGCTATGACCTCTATATTCACAAAAAAATCCAGACCAATACTAGTCCAGATTTCTTGTCTATTAAACATTCTTTTTCAAAGAATGGAAGAACGGCTGTAACGGCTTTGTCAACGCAATTATTTAACTGTGAGAATCCGACGCACATAAATTTTTAAAATGGCGTCTCAGTCACATTTAAATTTATGAGACGCTTAGACGTTAGGCTTTCAATTTATCAAATTTTGATTTGATGTTTGCCTTGAACTCTTCAATTTTGGCCTTGCGCTCTGCTTTACGTTCAGCCTTCATTTGCGCACGCGCTTGGTTGTAGAGGTCTTCTTGGACTTGCAGAGCTGCTTCGATTTCGGCTACGACGGTTGCTACATCCCAACGCACGATTTGGGTGTCGTACTTGGTGAAGTAAGCATCGATGACTGCTTCGTTGTTTTCTTGCACCAAGGCGACAACGGCTGTTTCGCCGTCGATCAATTTTTGAGACACAACGTCAATCAAGCCAGCTTCTGCCGTATCAACGGTATCACCAGCAGCCAAACCATAGAGGCTGCCAATACCATAACCAAACAAGACGCCGATAGGACCACCCAAAAGCCCGATAACTGCACCGAGCAAGCCACCTTCTAGGGTTGCATCCGTCGTTGAATCTTCAAAGTCATAGCGTTCTTTTTCAACGATGTGACCGTTTTCATTTTTTTGACCAAGGCGATTTGAGCAACCTTGGTCGTCTGAGTTTGGCGGAAAGCCTTCAAATCCGCAAAGGACTGATAAGCTTCGCTTTCAGTGTTAAAGACTGAAACTACTAGGTTTTCCATAGTTAGTACCTCTTTTCTAAAAATTACATGTGCATTATAACACAGTTTCAATCACTTTTCAATCATTTTAGTGCGACATTTTAATTGCTATGTCGCGTTTATCAGCGTCAAAGAACAGTTTCAGCAGCGGTATATCTTTGCCATATCCCAGCCCAGACACTCTGGAGACTCTGAGTGACTATCAAGAAAGATGTCCATCAGATTCTTAAAGCCTCCCGTGCAAAAAGTAAATAAATAGTGTTTTTCCTGTATGCCTGTCACACGGCTAAAAGACCGCTTGACCAAATCTTCCAGAAAATTATAGCAGATATTATGTACCAGCTCTGTGTAGCGAGTCTGATGAGCGTGCCGAATCACAACGACACTTTTATAGAATCTGCCAACTGTTTCCTTATGGTCGATTCCTTGAAAGAAGTCGCTTTATTCGTCGGTCAAGACAATTAATTTGGCTGGTGCAACTGATTCGCCAAGCTATGAACAAGCAATTATTACCTTTTGAAAGCGAAAATGGCAATTATGAAGGTGAAGCTACTCAGGTCTTAGTTCTTCTATCCAATTACTATGCAGACAAATAACTATTTGATGAAAATACAGATGAATATGGAAATATCTTGATTTTAAAGGATTCATCCATCATTTCTAAATTATCGGCTATCCCAGATTTATTAAAAAAAGGGGATCTAGTAGGTAACAATAATATCGAATATATCAAAGTACGCAATATTAGGATTTCTTCAGAGGTTGAGTTAGAGTCAGATGTTGATGGGGATAAGTCGGATAATCTGCCAGTAGATATAAAAAAATACTAGAAAACAGGCTTGAAAAAGGCTCGTAAAGCTAGCCAGTTCTCTAAACGTTAATTCGTTGCTGGACAGCAGAATACAAACGAAAACACTTTGCATCTTGCAAGGTGTTTTTTTCTATGAGAACTGGCGGTGCGCAATTAGGATAGCTCTAGCGACTTTAGTCGCATAGAGATATGCTATGCACAGTTGCCTCAAGAAAACAATGCTTCTTGGTCCACCCTGTTAGACAAGCTTCAAAAACCAAGGAATCCAACAGATTTCTCTTGTAGTTACAGATGGCTTTAAGGGGCTTGAGCAGATTATCAGTCAGGCTCACCCATTAGCTAAACAACAATGTTGCTTAATTCATATTAGTCGAAATCTAGCTAGTAAAGTGAAACGAGCAGATAGAGCGGTTATTCTGGGGCAATTTATAATGATTTATCGTGCTGAAAATTTAGAAATGGCAGGACAAGCTTTAGAGGACTTTCTCGCCGAATGGAAACCAAAGTATAGGAAAGTCATGGAAAGTCTGGAGAAGACGGATAATCTTTTAACTTTTTATCAGTTTCCCTACCAGATTTGGCACAGCATGTATTCGACAAACCTCATTGAGTCTCTTAACAAAGAAATCAAACATCAAACGAAAAAGAAGGTTCTTTTTCCTAATGAGGAGGCTCTGGAACGTTACTTAGTTACGTTGTTTGAAGATTATAATTTCAAGCAAAGTCAACGAATCCATAAAGGGTTTGGTCAATGTTCTGATACACTTGAAAGCTTATTTAATTAACACTCCGTAACTCTACTTAAGTGTTTACACATAATTATTTACAGTATCAAAAAATAAAGTATATTGTTTTCATCATAATATAATTAAATATCAGTATAGAGAATTTTATCTATATATCAGATATCAGCAATTGCTTTTGCTGTCATTTTTCGCTACAATAGTTACAAGGAGGAAATAAACATGTTAAAAGAAGTATTAAACGTCGCAAAAGTTGCGAAAAAATCATCTCTCTTCTTAGGAGGGGTAGCATTTGGGACGCTTGGCTTGAAAGTCTTAGCAAGTAAAGAAGCTAAGAAAGGCTATTCTAAGGCCTTGGCTAAAGCTTACAAATTGAAAGATGGACTGGATGCATCTGTTTCTGTTGTAAAACAACACGGTGATGATGTTTTACAAGACGCTAAATATTTATACGAACAGGAAAAGAAAGAAGAACAATTAGATAGCCTGACAGGTGAATAATATGTCTTTTAAAGTGCTACACAGAGGATATCAACATATCCGATTATCGTCCTCGTTTTCACTGACCTTGGATATTCAAGATTATCTTCGTTCCTTGGCTAAAGATGAAAAAGGGATCGACTCTATTCAGTTTTATATGGATCAGCAGCACTTTACTCTACGTATGAAAGAAGGCTTCTCTGTATTAGAAAATGCAGAGGCCTTTTTAAAAAAAATTGACAAGGGGAAAGTTTCGGACTTGATGACTCTTCCCATTCGTAGAGAAGAGAGTGCTTATTCAATTGTATCGGGTGCAGCGATTAAGCGTTTGCTGTTTCGAAGTTTTGTACCCTACCCTATTCGTTATATTTGGACTTGTTATCAGGCTTTGGGTTATGTCAAAGAAGCCTATCAAACTTTAGCGCGCAAGGAACTAACCATGGAGGTCTTGGACTGTTCGGCCATTTTGTTGTCCTTGTTTATGAACCAATCCAAGACAGCTAGCAACATCATGTTTATGCTTGATTTGGGTAATCATCTGGATCAGTGGTCTTTAAAAAAACAGCAACAGATTTGGAACAAAGCCTTCTTGCTAAAGAAAGTGATGTTTTCTTAGTGCGGGGAGACATGGTCATCAGCATCAAGAGTTCTGATGTTCAAGTAGGTGATGTATTAGTTGTCTCCCAAGGGAATGAAATCTTGTTTGACGGCCAAGTGGTTTCAGGATTAGGCATGGTCAATGAGAGTTCCTTGACTGGAGAGAGCTTCCCTGTTGAAAAAGAAAGAGGGAGATTCTGTATGTGCGAATACTGTTTTTGGAAACAGGAGAGTTAAGAATTCGTGTGACTGATAATCAGATAAACAGTCGTATTTTGCAACTCATCAATCTGATGAAAAAATCTGAAGAGAGTAAGAAGACAAAACAACGTCATTTTATTAGGATGGCAGACAAGGTTGTAAAATATAACTTCTTAGGTGCTGGTTTGACTTATCTGTTAACAGGTTCGTTTTCAAAAAGCCATTTCCTTTTTATTGGTGGATTTTTCATGTGCTCTAAAAATATCCACACCTGTAGCCTACCTTACGGCCATAAAGGAAGGTCTAAATCGAGAAATGGTTATTAAAGATGGTGATGTATTAGAAAAATATCTGGAAGTGGATACTTTCTTGTTTGATAAAACGGGTACCATCACGACGAGTTATCCTTTGGTTGAAAAGGTTCTTCCTTTCGGAGATTATACTGAGAAAGATATTTTAAGAATAAGTGCATGTTTGGAGGAACATATCTATCATCCTATTGCCAATGCAATTGTTAAACAAGCTGAAATTGAAGGCATTGAACACGAAGAAATGCATGGCAAGCTTCAGTATGTTGCAAGCAAAGGGATTAAATCGCAAATTGATGGTCAATCGGTTGTCATTGGAAATTATGTACTAATGCAAGACGAACAGGTAAGAATTAGTTCTGAGCAGCTGGCCTTGATTGAGCAATATAAGACTCATTACAATTTATTGTTTTTGGCTTATAAGAAAGAATTAATTGGGATGTTTTGTATCCACACTCCCTTGAGAAGCGAGGCGAAAGTTGCATTGAAAAAGCTAAAGCGCCAAGGGAAAAAACTGATTCTGGCAACTGGTGATACGTTGGCTAGAACAGAAGAGTTGGTTAAAGATCTGCCATTTGACAACGTTTATACTGATTTAAAACCAGATGGTAAGTTTCAGTTGGTTCAGGAATTACAGAAAGCTGGCCGAACTATTTTGATGGTTGGAGACGGGTTAAACGACTCTGCTGCCTTGACGCTTGCAGATATTGGGGTTGTGATGAATGAAAGTGCTGATATTTCTAAGCAGATGAGTGATATTTTATTATTAGATAATCGTTTAGATTTCTTCGAGGAATTGAATTCTTTATCTGAATCGTTGCAGAAATTAATTCAAAGAAATATTCAAGAAACAGTTGTAATAAATGGAAGTTTAATTGGATTTGGGTTGTTAAATTGGTTAAGCCCATCTAATCTTTCGATATTGCACAATCTGACTACTTTAAGAATCGTCCTTCGTAGTCTTTCTATTAAAAGTAGGTAAGAGACCGAGAAGCTGAGGTTATAAAAACTAAAAAGGAGTTGTCTCATTTGAGAATAACGGCTCTTTGTCAACTGTAGTGGGTTGATGGAAAAATTATACCCTGGAGAGGACCAAATTGGTTCTCTCCTTTTAAATATTGAAAAAAACCATTGGCAGTGGACATACTTTTAAGACTATATATTTCTGAAACTAGTTTCACAATACAAATATTGACATGCAATTATTAATTGGTGGATTTTAAGTTGACATCTACAAAGTTTAATGTTAAAATTCATTCAAAAAAATATTTGAATGAGGTGTTTTATGATTCAAAATGTTGTTACTTCAATAATCCTGTATTCTGGGACAGCCGTAGACTTACTTATTATCCTAATGTTATTTTTTTGCCAAAAAGAAAAAAAGCAGAAAAGACATCATTAACATCTATTTAGGACAATTTCTAGGCTCTGTTAGTCTAATATTGATAAGTTTACTTTTTGCATTTGTCTTAAATTATATTCCTAGTAAAGAGATTTTTAGGTTTGCTCGGTTTGATTCCAATTTTCCTAGGACTCAAAGTTTTGCTTTTTAGGAGATTCTGATGGAGAAGCTATTGCAAAAGATGGTTTGCGCAAAAGATAATAAAAAAACCTGATTTTTTTCTAGTTGCTATGATTACTTTTTGCAAGTTGTGGTGCTGACAATATTGGTGTTTTTGTCCCATATTTTATTACCTTAAATTTAGCGAATTTGATAGTGGCTTTACTTACTTTTCTAGTCATGATTTATCTCCTGGTTTTTTCTGCCCAAAAATTGGCACAAGTCCCTTCTGTTGGAGAAGCTTTGGAAAAAAATATAGCAGATGGTTTATTGCCGTTGTTTATTTAGGATTGGGGATGTATATCCTGATTGAAAACAACAGCTTTGACATGCTAAGGACTGTGTTCGGCTAGGAGAAAAAATTATGAAAAAAGATAGTATATGCCAAGTGAATATTATAAATCAACAAAATGTTACAACCGCAACGAACTACCTTGAAAAGGAAAAAGTCCAAAAATCACTTCGTATTTTATCAAAGTTTACCGATAATAAACAGATAAATATCATCTTTTATCTCCTTGCTGTTGAAGAACTCTGTGTCTGTGATATAGCCTGTTTACTAAATCTCAGTATGGCATCTGCCTCCCACCATCTTCGTAAACTAGCCAATCAAAACATCTTGGATACTAGAAGAGAGGGGAAAATTATATATTATTTTATAAAAGATGAGGAAATCAGAGACTTTTTTAATCAACTAGGATAACAACTATTTTTACTACTTTACCATGATTATATATAGGACTTATCTATGAAATTTTTTGATGAAAATTACTCACAAGAAATACCTACTCGTATCAAATGTTTAAGAAAAAAAGTATAATTTAAAAGCAAAAGCGACCTAGGTAATGCAGGTCAAGTTAGCCAAGTTGAAAAGGAAGAAATCTGAAAGAAAAATGTATCTTTGATAGTAGTCATTTATTGTGAAATATGATATATTTATTGATTAGATGGATGAATATTTCTAAAGTTAGATAAAATATGACAGATACATGCTTTTTTTAGTGTATCTTGTTTGTACTCAAAAATATGAAGTGACTATCCAATATTTAAGATTAATAAATATTATACGATGAGATAGAATGCTACAAAAATGAAAGGCGATGTAATCTGATGAAGAAAGATAGATTAATTGCATTGACAGATGCGGTTCTAGCAATTATAATGACTATCCTAATCTTAGAATTAGAAAAACCAACGACACCAAGTCTTCAAGCTTTTTTTGGGATTTACGGCAAAAATTTCTTTGCTTATTTTCTTTCTTTTTTTCTGGTTGGGATCGTTATGGATGGCGCTAAACACATTATGGGAAAAAGGTTGAGAAAATTTCCTCAGAAATTATTTGGTGGAATTTGTTTCTACTCTTGGAGCGGCAGGAGTTCTCTTTGGAGAATTTCATGCCATCCAAGATACCAGTCTGAATGATGTGGTGGACCGGATCTATATAAATGTCAAGGATTTACCGTTTCAGTCCTTGGGAGCTTTTAGCTAATATCCTGTCTGATGTTAAGAAGGGACTGATTCAAGACAGTCATATCTGGTCTTTCTTCCAGTCATTTTTCAAACAATATCAGTTGATAATCAGCTTAAATCAGATCTATCAGTTTGTCTATCTTTCTCTGATGGAGATCATGTCCTATCTTCACTTTGATTATTGGAAAAAACGGCTCGGTCAGGAGCTAGTATGAATAAGGAGAACAAATGAGACGTTTAAAAATGTTATGGCATATTATACAGGTTACGGGTTTTACTCGGTTTGCTCTGAGTTTTGTGACCTTTGTTTTTGGGTCAGGAGGCGTGCTTTTCCTAGTTGAACCTGCTATCACAAATTACGGAGACGGTCTTTGGTATGCTTTTGTGACTTCGACGACTGTCGGCTACGGGGATCTCCTAGCTGTGACCTTGATTGGAAGGATTACCAGTGTCTTCTTGACGATTTATGGGCTCATATTTTTTGGCTGTTTATCAGCTGTTATTATTAATTATTATACCGATTTAAATAAGGAAAGAGGAGAGGACAAATGATCTGCTAATTATTCAACACGGGAATACCGTGAGAAATTATACGATGACCTTCATGTTCGATTGAGAGATACAGCGATTTTGATGTGTGCAATTTTTATTGCCTCTATCGGTCTAAATATGAATTCAACAGCTGTTATTATTGGAGCCATGTTAATTTCACCTCTCATGACACCGATTGTTGGACTGGGATTCGGTTTAGCTATTTTTGATACGCGTTTAATCAAGTAATCTCTAGAGGTTTTATTGACTCAAGTGTTGGTCAGTTTGCTTTGTCTCGACTCTGTATTTCTGGATTTCTCCCTTGTCTTATGCAAGTAGCGAGTTGATCGCACGAACCTCTCCAACCATTTGGGATGTTCTCATTGCTATTGCTGGTGGGATTGCTGGTGTGATCGGTTCAAGGAAAAAAGAAGCAAACAATATCGTGCCAGGAGTAGCCATTGCTACAGCTCTGATGCCGCCTATCTGTACTGCTGGCTATGGTTTAGCTAATGGGAATGTACGATTTTTTTATTGGGGGCTCTCTATCTTTTCTTGATCAACTGTGTCTTTATCATGCTAGCCAACATTGTTGGAACAAGAATTTTGATGAGAAAAATCTCCTTTAACTTCATTTAAAGAGCTGAGCATTAAAATGAGAATTGGCTTGATATCTTTGATTGTATTGTTGATTCTTCCAGCTAGCTATTCGGCAGTTACTCTGACAATAGAACAAGCGCGCAAAGAAGGGATCAAACAGTTTGTAGGAAAAAGAGTTCGCCAATTATACGGTTATTAATCAAGTCTACAAGTCAAGTAACAATGAATTGGTCTTGACGGTTGTTGGAGATCCGATTTCAGAAGAAGAATTAGAAACACTCCACCAAAAAAACAAGCCTCTTACGGTATTCAATCTGTTCAATTGAAAGTGAATCAAGTTCAGAACTCGCCAACATTAGATAGTGAAGCGACCAAGGAATTTTTATGAAAACATTGACAAGTATATTGATCAAAAAAACTCTCTGAAAAAGATTCACAAAACGATCTCGTAAAAAGAAAAATGAAGCAGACAAGGATTGAGGACAATGAACTGAATCGGTTTTTTTACGCCGTGTTTTTTTCTTGTATCTTCCTCTTTCTTACTTATAGCAGGTTGTTTTTTTGCTTGAATAAGAAATAAATTAGAAGTTCTATCATCTAAGAAAAATGATGAAAAAAATCATTTAACTAATGGTGTGAACGTTTAGTGTTTATCAGCTCCATTCTCTGTAATTTTGGGGGTAAAATCCACACCATTTAGATAAAAATTAGTTGAATTTGATTGGAAAAAAACGCTTTTATAAAAGCGGAGAAAAGTCTTGATATTACGCTGTTTTTTTAGTCCAACTGAAATTCATACTTTCCAAACCAGGTCTTAAGAAAGCTCGTAAAGCATCACAATTCTCAAAACGTTAATCAATACGATTATATCAACGTTTACAGACATTCAA